>Ga0265594_1001054_pt1 | contig 21920 bp, 26 predicted proteins | sample saktaG_11_FD_190147 | JGI IMG/M metagenome (GOLD analysis project Ga0265594, IMG submission 190147) | Saline water microbial communities from Sakinaw Lake, British Columbia, Canada - sak_2011_5_24_80m | ecosystem: Environmental > Aquatic > Non-marine Saline and Alkaline > Saline ... | reverse complement strand
GATAAATATTAGCCAGATATCCACAGGGGAGCATTGACACAGCTATTTGGCTGTTATATTATGAATATAACATACTTCCTATAATATAAGTTTATTGAAGTATAATATATGAACAAAAACAACAAACCAATTTTAGAACACGTAAGGGGTTTTCTTGAATATTTGGATATTGAAAAAGGACTTAGCAATAATACACAAGAAACTTATACGCGCTTTTTAAATAATTTTTCTTACTGGTTAAAAGAAAATAAACTAGAAGATATAAAACCCCATGAATTGACAGAAAAACATATTTGGGATTATAGAGTCTCTTTGTCTCGCCATATTAATAAAATGAATAAACAAACACTAAAAAGATCCACCCAAAATTATTACCTTATCGCTCTACGCAATCTTTTAAAGTATTTCTCTAATAAGGATATCCTTTCCTTGCCTGCGGAAAAAATAAAACTCGCAAAATCAAAATCGGACGAAAGAGTTGTTAACTTTCTCAACCTTAGTCAAGTCAAAAATTTATTAGAAATCCCTAGAACTTCTAGTATTACTGATTTAAGAGATAAAGCCATTTTAGAGGTTTTATTTTCCACTGGTCTCCGTGTGGCAGAATTAGTTAGTTTAAATAAAGAACAAGTTAAAATCACCCCGGAAACAAAATATTTAGAAATTGTAGTGATTGGCAAAGGTAATAGACCTCGTCCTGTGTATTTATCAAATCGGGCTGTGAATTGGCTAAAAAAATATTTAGACAAAAGGGATGACGCAGAAAAAGCCCTCTTTATTAATTATAAGGGTCCTAAGAAGGCCTCTAGACGGCTTTCTCGACGTTCTGTGGAAAATATAGTTAAAAAATATGCTTTGTTAGCTGGCATTCCGAGTTTCACCAGCCCACATACCTTAAGGCATAGTTTTGCGACTGATCTTTTAATGCAAGGTGTAGATTTAAGAGAAGTTCAAGAATTTTTAGGCCATAAAAATATTGCTACTACGCAGATATACGCTCACGTTACTTCTAAGAAATTAAGAGATACTCATAAAAAATTTCACAGCCTCAAAGAATAAAAAAAATCAAGTTGGGAATTTCCTGCCTTGAAATAATTTGTCGATTTTATCCATAGATTGAAATTTTTGTTTCTGGACTACCGATCATTATATAAAGTCTTCTTTTGGATTGGAGTACCTTGATCATATGGTAATCTTCCATTCCTCCTAGTGTGTCACATTCATCTGAAAACCCTCCTAAGAGCAATATTTCTATGAAACTCCACAGAGTACAAGTGTTTCTCGGAAATTCATAAGATCTGCTTGTAAAACCAGGAAATTTAAGACCTACTGCGCTGACTCCCGTATCCAAGAATTCTTTCATTGCTGAAAATAAGCAATCCGTCGTTCTCTTCTATCTCGAATTTTTGAGCTAAGTATCGTATTCCTTCGTTTATGGCTACAGCCCAGAAATCTGGAGCGCGTTGGCTATTTATTCTTATAGCTGATACTCTTTCATCGTTGGCAAAAGCTTTCAGTATTACTTGATCTGTATTTTCTTTATCTAAGGGGTCTGAAACAACTACTACAATATGATTTACTCCTGTATCCAGTCATTCTCTCACGATATTTGCTACATTCGGATTATAGCCTCTCGAGCTATCCCGAAACGTCCTCAATATTCCAAATATCATCTCATCTATCACCTACTCCTATTTTGTTCTTCCTATTTTATACAATAAAAATACCTATAAGTCAATGAATTGTTGCCAAAAATACGCGATCGCGGATTTTGGGAAACAATTTTGGATTTGAATTAGATTCTAATAAATCAGTAAATAAAAAAACCCAAAAATGGGTTAAATATTTATTTTTCTACTGGCAGACCTTCTTTTTCTAAGATCTCCCTAACTTCTGTGCCGAACGAGGTATTTTCCGCTATTAAGAACTCAAGCACTACTAATCTACCGTTTGGCCTCTGATAGATCGAGACAAGTTCGTTTCCGTCTGACATAGTTATATGGCTTCCGTGAAAAGGATTGTTTCCTTCGTTTTTTCTTCCAAAAAGGCGACCGACAAATCCATCGCATTGCATCTTCTGCCATAATTTATTTAAGGCTTTTCGAGCCTTTTGCATTCCAATTCCATAGTCCATTTTTATTTACTCCATATAGATCTTATTACGATCTAATAATAGTATAATCAAATACAGCAAAAAATCAAATAAAAAAAGATCAGGGTGGGAATTTCCTGCCTTGGAATTTTTACATTATATAAGTCAAGGTTATTTGCCGAAGCGGCGGCCGCGTATTTCGTATTCTTTAATGGCTTTCCTAAAATCATTGATAGTGAATTCAGGCCAGAGTTTGTCTGAAAAATACATCTGGGCATCAGCAATGTCCCACATCATAAATCCAGAAGACATATGGGGCTCTCCTCCTGTGCGGATTAAGTAATCCACAGCTGGTAGATCTTTGGTGTAGAGATAATTTTTAATGACTTGAGGCGTAATCTGGCTTATTCCTTCCTTGCTTATAGCTCTTAATGCTTGGATAGATTCTTCTATGCCACTATAAGCTATAAGTAAATTTAAATTAAATTTATTGTATTTTTTAGTCACTTCTATAGCTTTTTCCATGGGTTTTTTTACTTCTACAGGAAATTGTTTGCGCCAGTCACCTAAAATATTAATTTTGACTTTATTTTTATGAATTTGTTCATCCTTTGCCAATCTAGTGAATTCCTTTTTAAAAGAATTCAAAAGTAAGCTAACTTCAGCTTTAGTTCTTTTGGTAAGATTATCCCGGGAAGAAGCCCAAAAAGAAAAACAAGGAATACCCATTCTTAGGGCTTCTTCAAAAATAGCTTTAGTGTTTTCTATAGAATATGTGTGGCCCAGCCAAGGTTTAAGGCCTTGGGAACGGGCCCATCTGCGATTACCGTCCGGAATGACAACTACATGATTAGGTATTTTTTTCATCTTTTTAAAATAAAAAATCGCTTTCAATAGTATATTTTTTAGGTAAGAAATATGGCATTCTTTTTCCGAAAAAATAAACCGATTTTTTAATTATATTTGAACGAATAAGTTTAGGTATAAAAAAATTATTCATTTCCTTTCTATATTTTACAAAATTTGGGAAATTACGCAAGAGAATGTCTGCGGATATTAAAGACCATATTACTCCCCCGCCCGACCAAGGCTTGGTTACCCCAGCTGCATCACCACAAAGAGTTATGTTTGACTTTTTGGGAATAATTGGTTTAATATGGTTTGGGATTAAAGCTGCTTTTTGATTGTTCAAAGATATTCTATTTTTATTTAAAAATTTTTGGAAGATTTTTTTAGCTTCTGGCACTGCTTCCATTATTCCATATTCTGTTTGATTAGTTCTGGGGATTTTCCAGATAAACCCGGAATGGGTAGGCCAAGTTTCAACATAGTTTTGATTTGTTTTTCCATCTGAAAATCCTTGGATGCCTAAATAAAGTCTTGGTTCTGGTAAATGGAGTTCTTTTCTAATTATAGAATCGGCTCCATCACAGCCAATAACTCTGTTAAAACCCTGGGGAATTTTTTTCACCTTAGAACCAAGGATTATCTCTATTTGGAATTGCTTAACCTGATTAAGTAATATGTTGTCTAAGATGAAGTGGTTGATTATAAAAAAAGGTTTGTTAAAGATTATTTCTATACTTTTCTTAGGAAAATGAATAATTGTTTTGTTGATTTCTTTTTCAATTATTTCTTTGCTTTGAGGAATGAAATCAAGAATTCTGTGGCTAAAGAGTCCGGAACAGCATTCTTTGCCCACTCCTCTTTTTTGTTCAAAAATGGTTACTTTGTAACCGCGCAAGGACAGTTTCCAACTTAAATACAATCCTGTTATTCCCGCTCCAATTACAGCTATCTTCATATTAAATAGCCAATGACAAAAGAAAGCAGAGAGATTAAAGCTATTCCTAAGAATAATATTATGTCTTCCTGATTTCTTTTGACAAATTGAATAATCTTTGCTAACATAATTTATATGTCTAAAACAAAAGCCACGGGGGCTACAAAGTTAGGAAGGGATTCCCAACCAAAATATTTAGGAGTTAAGCTTTATGACGGCCAAACAGCCAAGATCGGCAGTATTATTGTTCGCCAAAGAGGAACAAAGTTTCTTCCTGGAAAAAACGTCAAACGAGGAAATGATGACACTCTTTATGCTGTTAAAGAAGGAAAAGTAAAATTTATAACCAAGAGGAAGAAAAATTTTGATAATACTCAGAGAATGGTTAAAATAGTTAACGTAGAGAAGCCCCAATAAAGGATTTGAATATGGGATGAGGATGTAAAAACCTTGACTTGAACTCTGGATGAAACTGTACTCCCACGAAAAAGGGATGTGCCTGCCCCGAGCCTGCCGAAGGGCTTTTTAATTCCACGATCTCAACCAGATCTTTTTCCGGATTTAAACCAGCCATAACCAACCCCTTTTCTTTTAAGACGTCTCTAAACTCATTATTTAGCTCGTAGCGGTGCCTATGACGTTCAGAGACACAATCTACCCTACCATAGGCTTGCCAGCTCTTGGTGCCCTTTTTAAACTCACAATTATAAGCGCCTAAACGCATAGTTCCGCCGTATTCTTTCTCTCTTAAAAGAACTTTTTGTTCCGGCATTACATCAATCACAGGATAGGATGTTTTAGCCGCAAATTCAGTAGAATTGGCTTTTCTGAGATTACAGACATTTCTGGCAAATTCAACCACAGCCAACTGCATCCCCAAACAAAGCCCTAAAAAAGGAATTCTATTTTTTCTGCAAAACTGAATAGCCTTTATTTTGCCTTCTATTCCCCTGTTTCCGAATCCCCCTGGAACAATAATACCATCATATTTTTTTAGTTTTTTTAGGGAACCAGGATTCTTTTCAAACTCTTCAGCTGAAAGCCAGTAAATCTCGGGCTTTCTTTTATGGAACCATGAAGCATGCTTAACTGCTTCAATAACCGAGATGTATGAGTCCATTAAAGTGAATTTGCCTGTTTCAAAATATTTGCCTACAATGCCGATCTTAACTGGCTTTTTCTTTTGATTAATCACGTTTACCCTTTGCTGCCATTTTTTTAAATCACTTTTCTTAGATTTCAAATTAAATTTTTTGAGAATCTGGTTGCCTAAGTTTTCTTTTTCAAAATTAACCGGAACTTCATATATTGATTTTATGTCCGGAGCGGAAATAACGTCTTTGGGATCTACATTACAAAAAACAGATATTTTCTTTTTTCTGGGTTCATCTAAAGAAACAGACGATCTTCCCAAGATTATATCTGGCTGTATGCCGGCTGAATTTAAGGTTCTGGTTGCGTATTGAGTAGGCTTAGTTTTCATTTCCCCAATCATTTTAGGAACAGGCAGATAGCTGACTAAAATAAAAAGAACTCTCTGGGGATAACGTAATTTCATCATTCTGGCTGCTTCTAAAAACAACATATTCTGATATTCGCCTACTGTTCCTCCAATTTCAATCAAAACAAAATCAGCTTTGTTTTTTTGAGCTGATTTTAATATCCGAGATATGGCTTCGTTGGGAATATCGGGAACAACCTCAACACATCTTCCTCCATAGTCTAAGTTCCTTTCCTGATTAATAACGGATTGGTAAACCCTGCCCGTGGTAATATAATTAATAGTTGATAAATCTTCTTCTAAAAATCTTTCATAGTTTCCAATGTCCTGATCGCATTCTGTCCCGTCATCAGTCACAAAGACTTCCCCGTGCTCTACGGGATTCATTGTTCCTGCGTCAACATTGATATAAGGATCAATTTTGACAGCAGTTACTTTAAAGCCCTTACTTTGGAGTATTTTTCCTATCGAAGCAGTGGCTACCCCTTTGCCAATACCTGACATTACACCACCAGCAACAAAAATAAATCTAGTTTTAGCCATTAAGATTTTTCTTCGGTAATTATTATTCTGATTTCAGCTTCTAAGTTATGGTCAAATTTAATTTTAATTGGGAACTCGCCTACTTCTTTAATGGGATTTTCTAAAATAATCTGATTCTTTCTAATTTCAAAACCGGTTTCTTTTAACTTATCAGCTATTTTCTGACTGGTAATAGATTCAAACAGCTGTCCTTCCTGCCCTATTTTTACAGCTAAAGTAATTTCCTGTCCGTCTATCTTAGATACAATTTCCTCAATTTGTTTAAGCGATTGTTCAGCTTCTTTTTCTAATTGTCCCTTTTGGATTTCCAGCCATTTAAGATTTTTTTCAGTGGCTAACTTAATTAGGTTCTTAGGAATCAAAAAATTCCTGGCATAACCGTCTGCCACTTCTTTAACCTCATATCGTTTTCCAATATTTTCTATGTCTTCTAAAAGAATGACTTTCATAACTTTTCTTATTCTACTACATTTGATTTAAAATTTCAACCGCTTTGTCTAATTGAGGGTCTTTTCCTTGGTTAAAATCATCTTCAGTCAATTCTACCTCAACATCCGGCTCTAATCCTTTATTTGTAATTATTTCTCCATTTGGAGTAAGCCAATTGGCAATAGTAATCTTTAAGCTTCCTTCCTGCAAAGATTTCAACTCTTGGACTGTTCCTTTACCGAATGACTTTTCCCCTATTAATTTTATCCCCCGATTATCTCTTAAAGCAGCCGCTAAAATTTCAGATCCAGAAGCAGAACCCTGATTGATTAAAACAACTATAGGATAAGGCTCCAAATCACTGGGACCTTTAGATTTGTAAATTTTTTGTTCCTGATTGCTGCCAAAATCTTCAATAGCCACTATCTGACCTTTTTCCAGGAACCATCCGCTGATATACTGGGCCACTTCTAAATATCCACCCGGATTATTGCGCAAATCTAAGATTATTTTTTCAGTCGGAGAATTAATAATATCTAAAGCAACTTCCCTGAAATCCCATTCGGCATTTTCAGAAAACTGATAAAGCTTAATGTAGGCAATGTTTTCTTCTTTTATCTCCCATCTCAAAGAAGGAATCTCTATAACTCCCCTTTTTATGGTAATTTCCTTTACCTGGTCCCAGTCCTCTCTGGAAATAGTTAAAATCACTTCTGTTCCTTTAGCTCCCCTGATTAATTGAACTGCTCTGTCTACGCTAAGATTGAGAGTAGAGGTATCGTCTATTTTAAGGATTTTGTCTCCCGCTAGCAGGCCTGCTTTCTGAGCCGGCGTATTCTCTAAAGGAGCAATAATAGTAAGATGATCATCTCTGATGCCTATTTCAGCTCCTATGCCCTCAAATACGCCCTTAACATCTTCTTCAAAAACTTTAGCTTCATCAGGATCAAAGAAAACAGTGTAAGGATCCCCTAAGCTCTCCACCATACCTTTTATAGCTCCGTAAACCATTTCTTTGGCATCAAAATTCTGACTGTGGGCATATTTATCTTCTAAAACATGATATGCCTCCCAAAAAAGAGAAAGGTCTAAATCTTGGTCAGGAGTGATTTTCCTTAATCCTTCTTTCTCGCCGTAATTAAAACCAACCTCAAAGCTTATAAAAGAAGCCATAACAATTATAAATAAAACTATGGCGATTTGAAAACTATATTTTTTAAAATTCATAATTATATTATAATAGCAAGATTATTCAAAAATATCTATTAATTTTTTAATCCCTTCCCCGATCTTTTCAGCCAAAGTCTTAACTTCAAAGTGAACCAGGAGTAGGATACCAATACTGACTAAAATTAAATTCAATATTCTTACTATCAAGCTGAAAGCTATTCCTGTGTTTAAACTTAACCCAAAAACATTAAAAATCAAGGCCTGGCTCCATTCAAAACTTCCCAAAGCTGCTGGAATAGGAATAAAATAAACTATATTTATTAAAGAATTGATAGAAAAAACCTCAATTAAATTCAATCCCGGGCTTAAATAAGAGATTATTAAATAATAAGCAAGAATAAGGAAGAGAATTTCTATTACAGTCAGAAAAGAAACTAAAATTAGTTTTTTTCTTTGTTTTTTAAAAAAATAAAAGATTTCTTTTTCTATATCAGCCACTTTTTCCTTAATATTATTGATAGCGCTTATTTTATCTAAACGAAGCATTTCTATGAAAAATGTGAAAAATCCTCTTCTGTCGGGTTTTTTTCTAAGTATTCTATAATAGAAAAGAAAAAAAATAATAGAACAGAAAAAAGTTATAAGAAAAACAATATTTTTCAAAAGAGAGGGAAGATTAAAAGAAGTAAAAAGAAAAATTACTCCCAAAATAACAAATACGAACAGAATACTTAGGAAAATGGCTTCCTCCAAGATAATAGAGATAATTACTTTTTCCAAAGAGCATTTATTTCTTTCTTTGACAATATAAGCTTTAACAGGCTGTCCTCCGGCGAAAACAACCGGGGTAAGATAATTAATAGAAAACCCGACAACACGGGGTATAAAGACATCTTTAAAACAAAGCGGTTTATCTAGCTGGCTATCGATAATGATTTTCCAGCGCAAAGTTCCAATCAAAAAAGCTAAAAACATAGCTCCTAAAGCAATTAAAAACTGGATTAAGGAAACTTCTCCTAAAGCTGAAATAAGATTTTCCAGTCCTATTTCTTTGAGAGCAATAAAAAAAAGAATTAATCCAATAAGCAATGATAAAGAATAAAAAATAGATTTTTTCATAATTATTTAATCAAAAAATTTTCTAATTCTATTTTGATAAATTCTAACTGCGTTTCCGTAAACTATATTTGGTATAAGTAAACCATAGGAGAAAATATTTCTTTTACTTATTCTTTGTTTTAAAATTTCGTTTACTAATCTTAAAGGAGTCCACCAGAATATTAGAATAAACAAGCATGAGTAGAACATCCACCATTGAGTGCCCGGATAGTATTTTAAAATTATAAACTCAAATAAAGCTAAAGAAACAATAAGAAAAAGAAATAAAACAAAATAACTCTTTTCTTTCCCGATTCTAATGGCTGTTGTGTTGGTATTCCCAAAATCTTCTTCATAATCTCTAATATAATGAGCCAGAACTTCATTTCCACATAGCAAAGCAAGTAGTCCGGCAATAAGGATGAAATGCAAATCAATTATTCCTCCTATTAATTTAACACTCGCTAAAAAGGGCAGGAATCCTGCAAAAATACTTATAGTCATAATATCAATGAATGGCCTTTCCTTTAAACGGATAATTTTTACAGAATAAAGAGTAAATCCAATAGCTGTTAATAGAATAATTATGAATCCAATAAAATTTATTTTAAAACTAATGAAAATAGGCATTGAAAGCAAGAACAGAATAATCATTAAAATATTTCTCTTGGATACAAATCCCTTAGCTAAAGGATTTGTATTATTTTCTATTTTTCTATTATTTTTTTTATCAATTTCTATATCAAAATAATTATTGATGGCGTATCCGTAGCTTAATAGACAAAAACTAATTCCAGCCATCAGAAACAAATCATTTAAACATCCTTGGGCTAATAATGTTCCTGCCAGAGGAATCCAAAAAACCATCTTTATCCAGTCTCTTACTCTTAACATTTTAAGATAGTAAATTAATGTCATCTTGATAAATTTTAATTAATTTTTTGGTGGCTTTTTCAACTGAAAATTCTTTAGCTGCGGCTTTGGCTTTTTGAGAAATGACTTTTCTTAAGTTTTCATTATTGATTAATCTAAGGACGGCTTGGCTGAATTTCTGAAGATTATCTGGAACTAAAAAACCGTTTTCTTTATTTTCAAGAACATCTTTTACTCCACAGGCTTTAACTGCCACAATAGGAAGCCCGGAAGCCATGGCTTCAGTGATAACAGTGGGCTGAACTTCTGAAGAGGAACTAAAAATAAAAATGTCGCCTGCTTTATAATAAAAAGGTATTTCTTTTTGGTCAACACTGCCCGTAAATATAATCTCTTTTTTCAAACCCAGATTTTCAGCTTCTTTATTTAAATCTTTTTGGGAAGGTCCATCCCCTACTATTATAAAACAAGTTTGGGGATTTTTTAAGTGTATTTTTTTGAAAGCTTTGAGTAAAAAGGAAATATTTTTTTCCGGTGCCAGCCGGGAAACACTGATCAAAACGATTTTGTTTTTATCTATATTATACTTTTCTCTTATTTTTTCTTCCCGGTACTGGGAAAATCTTTCTATGTCTATTCCTGAAGGAAGAACAATTATAGGTTTTTTAACCTTATTGACCAAAAGCGAATCTTTAATATCCTGTGTAGGCGCAATAACAGTATCGCAGGAATTAGCAAAAAAGGCGCACAGAGACAAAGCCAATGGTTTGCTTATCTCTTTGGGCACATAAGGAAGATAATGAGTATAGAGATCGTATCTGGTATGATGGGTAAAAACCAGAGGAATATTGAATTTCTTGGCATAATACCAGGCGATTTGACCACAAACTAAAAAATGATGTGTATGAACCACATCTAAGTTTAGTTTTTTAATCATTCTGCTTATGCGGTAAGAATAAAGTATGGGAAGAGGATAAGCTATTTCATAGCTTAAATCCACTGAACGGAACCGAAAAACTCTGGGATTTTTATCTTTGTATTCCGGCTGCTTGGCTGCAAAAATATACACTTTGTGACCCTGCTTTTCCAGTTCCTTGCGGTAGTTCTCTATTATGGTGACAACCCCGCTCACCGTAGGAGTGTAAATATTGGTAAAAAATCCTATATTCATGCTCTATTTATATTCTATTATCTTAGCAAATTTCTCCCCTTAAATCAAAAAAGAAGCCAGTTAAAAACTGACTACTTGCTTGATTCTACGAATCTATCGTCCTGAACCAGTATCTTGAAAACCAGTCATTTTGGATTTTTATCGTCTCGTATTCTTGATTTATCCCTTCAACCGTTTGCGCTTCAAATCGATAATCTACATGGCGAAGAACTTCTCTGGCTTTTTCTGTAAAGATTACTTCGTCTCCGACTTGTAAAGTCAAAAATCTTTCATTGGTTAAAATGGTTTCAATATCAGATTGTTTTTCTAGCAAGAAAGCATTTCTCTCTTCGTTGGTGAGATTAAGCACTTTGACTTGAAATACCCACCAACATTGTCCATCTTCAAGGCATACTCTGCAATCACTGTCTACTAAAAGTATTTCCGTTACCGCGTGTCTTTCTCCATATTCCTGACTGTGTGAAAAGTTAATCTCCACGATATCGCCTACGCACATCCCATTACACTCATCGGTATAGGAATATGCTGGTGGTTCTGTTTCCTGTATTGGTATTGTATTGTCTTCTACTTGTGGACTTATAAAGTACACTTCCACAGCCACCACCGCAGCCGCAGAAACAACTATAGCCATCAGTAATATGGCCAGGTTCTGTTCATTGCCATGATATCTTCATGGGATAACCATATATTAACACAATTATTATATGTCAAACTTGCAATCTTACTTCCTGCCTTTGATTTCTTTTTTTAGTCTGATAAGAAAACCCTCAAAATATTTGATTCTTTCTTTGGCAATTTTTATGCCTTGCGAAGTATGCATTTTTTGAGGCAGAAATTTTAATTTTGTTTCGAATTCAATATTAGTACTATGCTTCGTCTTGTTTTGAATTCTGCCGTTAATTTTACCCCCAAGATTATCTTCAATATATTTATTAATATTTTCATCTGTATAGATTTTAGCGTTATTTTTCCCTACCCAAATAAAAGAACGAGCAACTCCTATGGCGCCCAGACTATCCAACTTGTCCGCGTCAAAAAGTATTTTAGCTTCTCTAGTTTCCGGCTTTATTCCGGAACGATATCTGTGAGCTAAAATACAATGAGTAATTTTTTTTATTTCTTCTTCAGAATAATCAAGTTTTCTAAGGATTTTTTTTGCCATACGAGAGGATAATTCTGCATGGCAGGTTTTTCCCGTATTATCTTTATCTTCCTTGACTCGGGCAATATCGTGCAATAAAACAGCTGTTTTAAGAACGTTTAAATCAATATCCTTTTCTTTCTTAGTTAAATAAAGGGCTAGGTTATAAACTCTTGTAACGTGGTCTATATTATGGGCAGAATCAGCACCTGTTAATTCCTTTTCCACGATTTGTTTGATTTGTTTATATTTCCTATCCATAGCTGTATAAAAAGTGGTGCCCCCAGAAGGAATCGGACCCTCGTCAATGGCTTAAAAGGCCACTGCTTTACCACTAAGCTATGGGGGCATTTCTAATTTTAAAATATTATAACCCTTCTTGTTTTAGTTTTTCAAGAAGCTCTTTTTGTTTTTTAGTTAATTTTTTGGGTGTTTCAATTTCTAATTCAACATACAGGTTTCCTCTGCCGAATCCGGAAAAATGAGGAATGCCTTTGCCCGAAATTCTTAATATCTTGCCTGATTCAGTTCCAGAAGGAACTATCAATTCAAGCTTTTTTTCGTCCAGAGTAGTGATTTCCGTGTTATCTCCCAAAGAGGCCTGAGAAAAAGAAATAGGCACATTAATGTATAAATCATCTCCCCTTCTGACAAATTTAGGATGTTTTTTAACTAAAATTCTGATATAAAGGTCGCCTGGCTTTCCACCCCTTCTGCCGGCATTTCCCTTGCCCTCCACCTTTATAACTTGATTAGTATCTACTCCGGCCGGAACGTAAACTTCAAAAGTTTCTTCTTTTTTAATTCTTCCTTCTCCCTTACAGACGTTACAGAATTTTTCCGGCTTAGTCCCTTCTCCCTTGCATTCAGGGCAGATTACATAACGGGTCACAGAGCCGAAAATAGTCCTCTTCATCTCTTGAACCTGACCTGTTCCCCGGCAGCTGAAGCATTCTTTTATTGGGCTGCCCGGCTCTGCCCCTGTACCATTACATCGGGAGCAAACAGCCGTTTTGTAAAGATTAATCTTCTTTCTCTGTTCTCTTAAAACTGATTCTAAAGGGATTTCTAAATCAATTTGGATGTCTTTTCCTCTTTTTAAATCCTGTTTTCTTTCTCCCCTGAAACCTGCTCCGAAAAACTGGTCAAATATATCTCCAATGTCTTCAAAATCAAAACCCACTCCAGGGCCGAAACCGGCCCCGAAATCAAATCCCGGTTCAAATCCGCCTGCTCCGGCTCCAGCTCCTCCTTCAAAAACTCTGCCAAAACGGTCATACTGGGCTCTTTTTTCCTTGTTAGATAAAACCTGATAAGCTTCGTTTATCTCTTTGAATTTCTTTTCATCTCCTCCTTTGTCCGGGTGGTACTTATGAGCTAATTTTCTGTAAGCTTTTTTTATATCTTCTTCTGAAGCGTCCTTGGAAACGCCCAGAACTTGGTAATAGTCCATTGTTTAAATTATTTCTCTTTGTATTCTCCTTCTTGGGGTTTTTCTTTATTATCAGGGTTATCAGAATCGCCAGACGGTGGTTGCTGCCCGGACTGGCCCTGTCCGTACATCTGGGCTCCTATTTTCTGAATGGTTTGGGATAAATCATTGGTTTTGGACTTGATTTCTTCTATATTGTCGCTGTCCTTCACTTTTTTCAACACCTCAATTTTTTCTTCTATTTCTTTCTTAACGTCAGCGGAAACTTTGTCTCCTGCATCCCTTAAGGTTTTCTCTGTAGTGTAAATCAGGTTTTCAGCTACATTGCGAGCTTCGATTATTTCTTTTTTCCTCTGATCTTCCTGAACATGCATTTCAGCTTCTTTCTTCATTTTTTCCACTTCTTCTTTGGATACGCCAATTGAACCTTCAATCCTGATTGACTGGCTCTTGTCAGTGGCTTTGTCTTTAGCTGTAACGTTTAAAATGCCATTAGCGTCAATATCAAAGCTCACTTCAATCTGGGGAACGCCTCTAGGAGCTGGAGGAAGCCCGTCTAAGATAAACCTGCCTAAAGTTTTATTGTCGTTTGCCATAGGCCTTTCTCCCTGAAGAACATGGATTTCTACAGAAGGCTGGTTTTCAGCTGCAGTAGAGAAAATCTGGGATTTGGAAGTGGGAACAGTGGTATTTTTGGCAATTAAAATAGTGTTCACGCTGCCCAATGTTTCAATGCCTAAAGACAAAGGAGTAACATCTAAAAGCAGAACATCTTTTACCTCACCCTGTAGAATGCCTCCCTGCGTAGCTGCTCCCACAGCTACTACTTCATCAGGATTAATGTCTCTATTTGGTTCTCTGCCAAAAATCTTTTTCAGCTCTTCCTGTATTTTAGGAGTTCTAGTCTGCCCGCCTACTAAAATAACTTCATCTATTTCCTTAACATCCATTTTTGTTTCTTTAAGGGTCTGCTTGGTTAGTTTAATTGATTTATCAATGTATTCCCCGACTAAGTTTTCAAATTCAGCCCGGCTCAATTTGTAAAGAAGGTGTCTTGGCCCGCTGGCATCAGAAGTAACAAAAGGGAGATTGATTTCTGTTTCCATGGTAGTAGAAAGTTCTATTTTGGCTTTTTCAGCTGCTTCCTTTAATCTTTGCAAAGCCAGCTTGTCTTTGGACAAGTCAATGCCCTGATCTTTTTTAAATTTGTCCGCCAGCCAGTCAATGATTTTCTGGTCAAAATCGTCGCCTCCTAAATGGGTGTCACCGCCAGTTCCTTTTACCTCAACCGTATCCTCACTTACATCTAAAATGGAAATATCAAAAGTTCCTCCCCCGAAATCATAAACCACAATCTTTTTTTCTCCCCTTTTAGTTAAGCCGTAAGCTAAAGCTGCAGCTGTGGGTTCGTTGATAACTCTTCTTACTTTAAAGCCAGCCACTTCTCCAGCCACTTTAGTGGCTTTTCTTTGGGAATCGTCAAAATATGCCGGACAGGTAATAATGGCTTCTTCAATCTTCTCTCCTAATTTTTCCTCTGCGTCAGCTTTCATCTTTTGGAGAATCATAGCCGAAATTTCCAATGGCTTGTACCACTTTTCTCCCATTTTTATTTCCACGCCTCCGTCATTAGCTTCCCTTATTTCGTACGGCATCAGCTTTTTGTCTTTTTGGACTTCCGAATCAGAAAATTTTCTTCCGATTAACCTTTTAGTAGAAAAAATAGTATTTTCCGGATTGGTTACCTGTTGTCTCTTAGCTAAAACTCCTACTAATCTTTCCCCGTTTTTACTCAATGCTACAACCGAAGGAGTGGTTCTGGCTCCTTCTTTGTTTTCTATGATTCTTGGTTCCCCGGCCTGGACAACAGCCATAGCCGAGAAAGTTGTTCCTAAATCAATACCTAATATTTTAGACATAATATTAATTAAAAATTAAAAATTAAAAAAATTAAAAATTTTAACAACCTTTTTGGACCTGGGCAGAATCGGACTGCCATTCCTACATTGCAAATGTAGTGTTCTGCCACTAAACTACAGGCCCTTTTCATTGTTATTCTACCAAATCTAACACATAAATCAAGATTAGAAATAAAAAAAGAAAACCTACTTACATATTGCTTTCGGCTTTGCTCACTTTGTAGCTTGTGCATCTTTAAGGGCGCACTCATCCGAGCAGTAAAGTGCGATGTTTGTTGGGTGAAGCGGCTCATTGCATTTTGGATACGCACACCTTCTTCCATCAGGATGATTTCTCGGAGTTAACCATCCTCTGCCGCCGCATAACTCGCATCCGTTTCCTCCGCACCCATCGCACTGCACAGAGTCTTCTGGGTAGTTTTTATCTTTCGGGATATCAATCCACATCATTTCACCTCCATCATATTCACTAATTCCCAGTTTACATTTTTAAGCCATTAAGTCAACAATTTGTACTAGTTCATATCATATGATATAATTTAATATAAAGTAGGCAATTCTCTTGCGCAGTGATTTTTTTTATGAAAACAATAATTAAAAAATATTTTGGATATATTATAGCAATTTTATTTCCTTTTATTATTTCGGGATTGGCAGCATTTGATATGCAGTGCCCATTATCTCGTGGATATTTCTTTAGCGGTAAGTGTCTTCATCCTTTTTCCCAAGAACAGTTCTTTCGCATGTGGCAGGGCAATCTTATGCCAGATAATTATATATTGATATGGGCTCCTATGATTTTTGGAATGATGGGTGTTTTTTTGGGAAAAAAATACTTATCAAAACGGTTAGGGAATATTTTATCACAAATCATCGGACTAATTGGCTTTGCTATAATTGGAATACTTTTGGGAGTCATAATAGCAGTAATGTCAGCTTACTAAATAAAATTATTTTAAAATACTAAAAAAGTAATAAAATAACGGAACGAGAACAATCCTCGTTCCGTTTTGTAAATCTAACACATAAATCAAGATTAGAAATAAAAAATAGACAGAGCCATAAAGACCTGCCATAATCTTTCTCAAAAGAACATCTTGGTTGGGTCGGAGAATGCTGCTATTCCCATGGGAATTTCTCTTTCCAATTTACGAATCTCTTCGCATGTTTTCTCCTGCATTGTAGTCAACCTTTGCCACATTTCCTCGATAAAAGATAAATCGCGGTCTCTTTCTTCGATAGGTAGACGAAGCAACAAACACTCGAGGCTTGATAGAGGCCTTATAGTCCTGCCTAAGGCTTTACTTATTTTCCTTTTCGTTGAAAGACCCTCTGTCTTTTCCCTTATCTTACCATCTCTTGTTTTCCATTCATCTGGCACCGCCATTTAAACCATCTCCTTTTTATTAGATATTTCCAGTTTACATTTTTAAGCCGTTAAGTCAACATTTAAAAGAACGAGGACTGTCCTCGTTACGCTTTTTGGAGACTACTCTAAAAATAGAGTTGACCCCTATTTTCCCCCCCTTTGTTGATTTTGCACCAGTTAACGACACTACCGAAGAAATATTTCCAAAAAGTTCACTAACACCATCTTTATAATATGGCCATTCCATTATGCTTCCGTCTTTATTAAAAACAGGCCTTAACTTCATTGAACCGTGCACTATATTGAAATCATCTTCCGTATCTCGTCCAAACACCTTCTTAAAGTCATGCTTATGATATTTTCTTTTTAATTCAATGTATACAGAAGTTAAAACAGCCACTATTATACCGCCAACAATATTATAAAAAATATCCATCATAAAATTTTATTCTTCGATTAATTCTTCTATTTTTATTTTTTAAGCTATATTTTATATTGAATCTATTTCTGACTTAGACAAAATACTCTTTTTCTATATGGCTTTTTGCTTGCATTCTAGATATATTGCCATAAATAAGATAATGATATTTACTTTTTAGGATTTTATCTATTGGTGTCTTTCTTTTCCATTCTTCTAATTCCTCCTGAAAAAAATCATCTATCTCCTTTTTGTTTTGCGGATTCAAAAACAAGTCTCTTGTTATATGCTCATAAGTAGCGTAAATGAAAATGTATATTATTTTCATTGAATTTTTGGGAGTAGCAATAAAACGAACAACAAAATCATCGTTGTCTTTTAAATCTTTTGATGTTCCTTTTCTAAATACCAATGATTCCATTTTTTATTTTACTAAATTAATGTATAATGAAATTGCGGGGCTAAGGCGGTTGTAGTTTTTATAAAACCACAACCAAACCTTAGCTTCTTTTTATTTCCTCTTATAGCTCTTCTCTCTCTGAGACAATGCGCTACCAGCAGCAGATTTTGATCCCCTGCCTGTTCTTTCATCTCTTAAAACTTTGGAAGAAATTCTAGCTACTCTTGGGCTAGTAACTTTTTTAGCCATAATTTTATATTTTCCATCTGTTTAATTATAATCTTGAATTACGCGATGGCCGCAATTCGTTTTTCGACCTTTTTGTCTTCGGTATAATAAAAAGAATAAACCGGGATTGCCCCGGCTTGTAATAATCGTTTAGTCAGGGCTTTCGCCCCTGCTCTCTTCAGCATTTTTTTAGTGTAGCATATTTTTGAATATAAATCAACAGATTGGCTGTGGATAACTTTCGGTTTTCTTTCGGTATGATTTTTGATATAATATAATAAGGTGTGGAAAACTAATATGCTTACAAAACGACAAAAACAAATATTAGATTATATTTCTAAATATATCAAGAAGAACGATTATGCTCCTTCCTTAGAAGAAATAAGGAAACATTTTAAGCTATCGTCTGTTGCTACTATTCATCAACATATAAATACATTGAAAGAAAAGGGATATTTAAAAAAAATTGAAAATCAACCGCGATCAATTGAAATAAACAAGAAACAAAAAATTTCTAATCTGGTAGTAATTCCACTGCTCGGAACTATTGCTGCCGGTGAACCGATTGAGGCAATAGAAGATAAGGAAACAATTGCTGTGCCAAAAAATAAACTTCCTATAATTGGAAAAGTTTATGGACTTAAGGTGACTGGCAACAGTATGGTTGATGAAAAGATTAATGATGGTGATATTGTTTTAGTGAAACAGCAGAGTGTGGCCGAAAACGGTCAGAAAGTTGTCGCTTTAATAAATAATTCAGAAGCGACTTTAAAAAAATTCTATAAAGAGAAAGGATATGTTCGTTTACAGCCAGCAAATAAAAGCATGAAGCCGATTATTGTTAAGGGAAACCAAAATCTTTTTATACAAGGAATTGTTCTTGATGTTATTCGCAAAGAAAATCCAACTCTGGCTAGTTTGCCAAAAGCAGAAACAGGGGCTAAAAAATATAAAAAACTACCGCTTAATCAGATTATTGTTGGAGATGCGGTAGAAGAAATGAAAAAAATACCGAGCAACACAATAGATATGACATTCGCTGATCCTCCATTCAACCTCAATAAAAAGTATGGAAACTATAAAGATGAAAAAACCTCCGAAGACTATATAAAATGGTGTCAACAATGGCTCGACGAGATGGTAAGAATAACCAAACCGACCGGATCAATTTTAGTACATAACATACCGAAATGGTTAATATGTTTTGCTAATCATCTGAATAAAATCGCTGTTTTCAAGCATTGGGTTGCATGGGATTCTATGGGAGCTCCACTCGGTAAAACTTTACTTCCTTCCCATTATGGCATATTATTCTACACAAAAAACCAGAAAGGTTTTAAATTCCATGAGCTTAGGTCGCCGCATAAAAAATGTCGTGTTTGCGGAGAGATGATAAAAGACTATGGAGGGAAAAAAAACCAAATTAATCCTTATGGAACTCTTTTAAGTGATGTTTGGACAGATATACATCGTATTAGACACAGTACTCGTAGAGATGCTCACCCTTGCCAGCTTCCTGAACCACTACTTGAACGTTTAATATTAATGACAACTGATGAAGGCGATGTTGTGCTCGACCCTTTTATAGGCGCTGGCACAACTGCGTTAGCTGCTAAACGACTTGGTCGAAACTATATTGGCATAGATATAGATCCAAAGTATAAAAAGATAATCAGCGATAAGATTGAAAAAGTAAACTATCGATCAAGTAATGGCTATAAATACAATAACGATGCTACAGTTGTAGCATCGAAATATTTGAAAAATTTGACTATTTCAGAAGATGAAGGAATTTATCCTATTGATAATCCTCAATTTAAACCCAACGACAAACGACGCAAGAATACTACTCCTTCTCTTTTTTAATATCTTGGGATTCTTTTATAATTTTCCTGTGCTTCTTAATAATTCGTTTAGATCTATAAACAATGGTTTTCTTAAATAATTGTTCGAATTGATCTAATGTTTTTACTGGTGATTCAACGTCAAAATCTTTCGGTCTCAGATTTCCATCTTTCTCACGATACTTAAGAGTACCTGCTTTATTAATTCCTAAAAATTTATAAAAGAGAGCAAATTCAATATTCTGAATTTCTTTTGTTTTATCATTAAAATCGTAAATCACAAAAATATAATAAATATTTTTACCACCAAATTTCTTTATCCTCTTAGGCCAATCATTAAGAGTTCCCATATCATTCTCGCTATTTTTAACAATTACCCATTTACCTTTTCTATTTTGTCTCCTATTGCCAGATTTAAACTCAATAGCGATAGGTGGCGCAGTTCTTAATTCAAAATCGGGAAAGTAATTTTTATGTGGGGCAATAATATAATCCTCATCGTTTCTAATAAAATTAGCTTTCTTAAAAATATCAACAATAATATCGGCAAGATGTTCTTCTATAGATGTACCAAAAGTGCGATAGTCAAAATTACCAGTAGCAATAACTCGTCTCAAATTATTTAGAATCTTCTCTCTTGAAGAAATTAAAACCTTAATTGCTTCAGCGCCATTTTTGTTTTTTGTTTGTCTTCGAGACATACTGTTTGTGGGCGTGGAAGGAATCGGAGAGTTGCCCGAAGGCATAACGGGAAGAAGGTCCTCTCTACTTCATCGCCTAAAATACCCAAAACATCCCCAAGGAGATATTTTGCCTATTTGTGGGCGTGGAAGGAATCGGACCTTCGACCTCGTCTTTATCAGAGACGCGCTCTACCACTGAGCCACACGCCCTAATCTTATTCAGCAAAGCCGATTTTGTTTTCCTGCTCAATCTCCGGCTGTTCAGCTTCTTTGATTTCCCCGAATTTGCTTTCGTATTTCTTAAGATTTTCTTCAAGTGCCTTAAGCATTCTCTTAATGTGTCCCGGACTCATTATAACGCGCGAAGCCAGAATTCCCTGGGGAGGCGAAGCTAAAAAGAAATCAAGAATGAATTCTTCTTTAGTATGAACAATCTGCATCAGGTTGGAATATTTTCCCTTGATGTCTTCGTCTTTGGCTTTAATTTGAATTTGTTTTTTTTCTTCCATAGTTTATTGAAATTTTAATTATTTAACGACCTTTACTTTAGCTGGACGCAGAACCTGATTATCAATTAGATAGCCCTTTTGGGTTTCTTCTATAATAATCCCTTTCTCCTGATTCTCGGCTTCCACCTGCTCTACAGCTTCGTGGAAATTGGGATCAAACTTCTTGCCCTTTGTCTCTATTTCTTTGATTCCAAAATCATTTAAAAGATGCTGGAACTTTTTTCTGATTTGACTGATCCCTGGTTCAGATGTTTCTTTTTCCGCTCTTTCCAGCTCATCTAAAACAGGCAGAATTTTAATTATTGTTCCGCTTAAAGCAAAAAATAAAGTTTCAGCCACTCTTTTTTCTTCATCCTTTTTGTAGTTTATAAAATCAGCGCGGGCTCTTTTCCAGCCCTCTAAATATTCTTCTTTTTGCTTAAGGCACTTTTTTAATTCGTCTTCCATACATTTACTATTATACTTATTTTCATTTCCAAGTCAATTTGCTATAATACTTTAATGGATTCAAACCAAAGAAAAATAATCTTCGTTCTCCTGATTTTTTTTGTTTTAAGTTTAGCTGTTTTTTTTAGATTATGGCAGATAGAGTCTCTTCCTGGTGGACTTTTTCCAGATGAAGCTGCCAACGGCCAGGATGCTGTTTTAATCTTACAAGGAACTCATACTCCTTTTTTTGAAAGAGGGTTAGGCAGAGAATCTCTTTATTTTTACTTATTAGCCGGCAGTATAGGGTTGTTTGGAATAGGGGTTTGGCAGATACATATTGTTTCAGCTCTAATCGGAATATTGAGTGTTGTGGCTGCCTGGCTTTTAGCTAAAAGCTTGTTCGGCAGAAAAGCGGCTTTGATAACTGCTTTTTTTATGGCTACTTCCACCTGGCATACTACCCTTTCCAGAACCGGATTCAGAGCTATTCTAATTCCCCTCTTGGCAACTCTTTTCTTTTATTTTGCTTATTTGGTTATTAAGGAAGAAAAGCATAAGAAGCGCGTTCTGTGGGCAATTTTAAGCGGAGCTTCTTTGGGATTGGGATTTTACACATATATTTCTTTCAGAGCCATGCTGGCTATTTTAGGATTGATAGCTGTAATAATCTTTGTTATCCAAAGGGATGCCTTTAAAAAATTCTGGAGAGAATTAATTATTGCTTCTTTATCTAGTTTTATTGTGGCTGCTCCTCTGGCTCTGTACTTCTTAGGACATCCCGGTTCTTTTACTGGCAGGGCTGGATGTGTATCTATCTTTAATCCTGATTTGAACCAAGGGGATTTCTGGGGCACTTTTTTGGGAGTGATTGAAAAAACTTTTTTAATG
>Ga0265594_1001053_pt1 | contig 21925 bp, 26 predicted proteins | sample saktaG_11_FD_190147 | JGI IMG/M metagenome (GOLD analysis project Ga0265594, IMG submission 190147) | Saline water microbial communities from Sakinaw Lake, British Columbia, Canada - sak_2011_5_24_80m | ecosystem: Environmental > Aquatic > Non-marine Saline and Alkaline > Saline ... | reverse complement strand
ATATCCGTCTGGTTTCCTGCTTAATTTTTTCCTTTTCTTCAACCATAATATTCGTCTGGGAATTCAGCGTTGTGCATATTTTTACTTAAACATTCATATTGCCACTAGTTCATATTTTTGCCAACTACTATTACGGTAAACCCGGCTTCAGCAGAATAACCGCTTCGTGGCGATTCCATACGATCTACCTTTCCCGGTTTTTGTAAAAGCGTGGAAACAACTTTCTCGATCAAAAAGCCTGCCTCTTCCAATAGTCTTACCACTTCATCATAACTGTGGATGGTAGCGTATTTATAGAAAAGATGCCCCTGCTGCTTCTTCTGTTGATAAAATTTACCCCAAGGACTCTCCTTTAAAACCACGCCCAGTGCTATCCTCCCACAGGGCACCGTAATGCGGTGAGCTTCCTTTAAAACATCCGGTGGTGAATCACAAAAGCAGAGAGTAGTAATCAAAAATACCACCCCGAAGGACGCATCCATAAAAGGCAGCTGTTCTCCTTTGCCCAGATAGGCCATTATCCCTCGTCTTCTGGCTATTTCCAGCATCCTGATTGAGGGGTCTAACCCGCTCTCTATACCCAAAGCCCGGGCAAAGCGGCCACTACCTACTCCTATCTCAAGCCAGGGCTTGGGCAGGGAAGGCAATACTTCCTGAAAGGCTCTCACTTCAATAGCGAAGGCGAGTTTTCCCTCCTCTTCGAACCAGGTATCGTAGGCCGAAGCCAAGCCATCAAAAGGCAATACTCCCCTGTCAGCCGGTTCAATTCCCATGGTATTCCTTACTTCTCCCTATACTGCTGATAGTATCCTTACAGATACAACCCGGCTCTGGTTAGTGCCAGCATGTATTGCCCTAAGAAAGGGCATCGTTCACAATTTCAGCAATATCTTTTACTATTAATTTTTCGCCCAAGTCTTCTTCCTTTAACGCATCCTCAAGCATAGTCATACAAGAAGGACAGGCTACCGCCAAAATCTGCGCCCCGGTATCGCAGGCTTCCCTGACTCTAATTCTACCAGGGCTATTTTCCCCACCGTGAAGAAAATCGGTATAAAAATTCCCGGACCCACCACCACAACAAAAAGAATTTTCTCTATTTCTCTCCATCTCTACCAGTTCAATTCCGGGGATACTTTGTAGAATCTCCCTCGGGGCATCATACTCTCCGTTATACCTGCCAAGAAAGCAGGGGTCATGATAAGTGACCCGAACGTTAAGCCCTTTGGAGATAGCTATTTTCCCGCTCCTGATAAGCTCCCTGAGCAATTGGGTATAGTGCTCTACCTCAAAACTTCCACCGTAGCGGGGATATTCATTCTTCATAACGTTATAGCCGTGAGGAGAAAGGGTAACAACCTTCTTAACACCCAGCTCCCTGAACTTCTTAATATTCTCCGTAGCCAACATCTCAAATAGGCCCTCTTCACCAAGCAGTTTTACCTCATTACCATCGCAGTTTTCTTCACTACCCAGGATGCCAAAAGAGATGCCACTGTTCAATAGTATTTCTCCCAGGGCATGGGCAATATGGTTACCTCTTTCATCGTATGAGCCGATACAACCAACGTAGTAAAGGTATTCATCGCCTGGCTGGTATTGTCTTACTCCCGTGTCCTTAGCCCACTCCCCCCTCTTTTCCCTTAGCTCCCGCCACGGATTACTATACAGATAAATGTTCTCGAAAAATTTCTTAACACTTGGTGGCATTAAACTCCTATCGACACATTCCTCTCTTAGGGCTTCAAACACTTTCAATATGTAATCCTTATAGGCAACAGGGCACTGCTCGGTGCAGGCACCACACATGGTACACTTATAGATAACATCGGCTAGTGATTGAGACCAGCTCAACTTGCCATCCAGCAGGTTCTGGGCTATTATGGCTTTCCCCCTGGAGTAATACTCATCAAAGCCAAACCTTTCTCCCGCGGGGCAAATGGGCAAGTAGCTTGTGCCCGCCTGCCTGCAGTTCCCACACAAACGGCAAAAGTGTATAAATTCTCTGTAATCCTCCAGCGGCACCTTTTAATCCCCTATAAACCCAGTCTTCCCGGGTTCATTATCTTGTTGGGGTCGAACGTCTGCTTAACCTCTTTCAGCAATTTCAAGAAGTTCGGGTCGCCCCGCTTCCACATTTCTTCACAGGCAAATGAGGGAGCCTTATATATTAAGCCGCCACAATCCAATATAACTTGAACCGTTTCTCTAGCCATCTTGCGGACGGCTTCCACATCGTTTTCATCGCCCCGGTTATAGGGCATTATAGCCCGCATCATACCTTGAAGCGTCCCCCGATATATGGAGAGTCGGATGTAAGAAGTAAAGTCATATTTATCAAAGACCTCGTTAAGCCTCCTGATTCCCTGTGGCCAATTAATCACTGGGGTTATACTACCGATGTAATCTAAGCCACCACCCCCTCTATGGTCAGAGTATTTCAAGGCGTATTTGGTAGGCATTTCCACCTTCGCCCTCTCGGTAACATCAGTAGTGGCTATAGGAAGTCCGCTGTTAATAGCTTCCTGAACCAAATTCTCGATGATTTTTTTCTTTACTGCTAGCTCTTCCTCGGTATAGGCATAGGTAGTAGCCGAAAAATAGAGCTCCGGCTCTTCTTGGGGTTTAGGTGATAGTGGATACTTCAAACCTCTACCAATTTGTACTGCACCCCAGGTGTGACCGGAAATATCATAAGTCACATCCGCTCTGCCCAGTTCAATTAAGAAACGGGCACAGTTTTCCGGCAGTGGCTCCTCATGAGTAGTAAACATACCCCAGCCTATCATGGCCTTAAACTTTGGCCTGGGGTAAATATTTATGCCCAACTTAGTTACTATACCGGTGCTCCCCTGCCAACCAAGAATCAGCCCCATAAGATCAGGAATGGGCGTCCGGTGGAACCAGTAGGGTGAAACAGCACAGCCGCCTAATCTGACAAGTTCTCCATCAGGTAAGACAACTTCCATGCCAGTGATTTGCTCAGAATTAATACCGAACTTCCCGCCAAGATGCCCATAGCCATGCAGGATATATCCCGGCACCAAGCCCGCAGAGCCCGGAGGTCCTACGGGTAGTGAAACCCAGTAACCTCTCTTCTTTAGCTCTGCGTCTATTTGTCCTATCGTTACCCCCGGTTCGACAATGGCATAGCCTATATCCTCATTTATTTCTATTATTCTATTCATCTTGTGCAGGTCTATAGTTATTCCGCCCTCTACCGGGATAGTCAACCCACCATTGTTTGACATACCGACAACTGGCACAACAGGTATTCTTTCTCTATTTGCCAGACGAACCAGTTTCTGTATCTGCTCTACCGTAGTAGCTATGACCACATAGTCAGGCAGCGAAGGCGGATTGGTAGTCGGGTCACAGCTATAACCCTGTAATGTATGAAGCTCGCCCGAAACATTCTCCGAACCAACAATGTCCTCTAATAAAGCGTAAATTTTATCCCCAGACATCAGTTCACCCCCCTTGTTGCCTGTAACAGGTTCCATCATTTATCCTCTAGAATCTTTGCGCAGGAAGATATCTAAGCTCCTGATTTTTCCTATCCCTTTAAGTGAGGAGACCATAGTCAGCAGCACATTGGTGATAATTTGTCTTGGGAAAGCAGTCAGATTTATGGGGGTATTATTAACATAAAGGGAAATTCGCTCCTTTTGTGGCTTTATGAAGCCTTGTTCCAAAAGGTTAGCCAGATCGGTAATATTCTCCGGCGAGAACCGCCTTATCTTGGTATCTAAGGGCTCATCAGTAACTATGGCTACGAGTTTCTTAACACCCTTGAGGAGTGAACCGGAGCCTTCAAGATGGGCTTCTATTTTAGGAGCGTTGTCCTGCTTGAAACCTTCGGCAAGAATAATATCATAGTCCTCACCAAGGACATAAGCTACATCGTCCAGCTTTGAATCTTGTTCAACCGGCTTAACTATCACAATCTTCTCCGGGGAGCTAATGGCCGTAACCTTACTGCCCGCTTGAAGGTGACGCCAGCTATCCTTACCTGTCTCGTCGTAACTAACTCCCTGAGGAGCGTGTTTGATAGTGGCTACCCGGTAGCCTCTTGACGTTAGCTCTTGAACGAGCTTTTCGATTAAGGTCGTCTTACCTGAATTTGATTTACCTACGACAGAAATTACCGGTGGCATTTTATGATTACCTCCTTAATGGTTACGGTAAGCTCTCTTCCATGGTTCCTTCTTTATTTTCAAATAGTCCCTAACGGCTTCGCCCAGTGTATCCGCTGCCAGTAGCGCACAGTGTTCACTTTCTTCCGGTAGCCCATCCAAACCACCTAGGACGTCTTGCTGGCTAATTTTGTGAGCCTCAGCAATACTCTTCCCTTTAGCCAGTTCAGTAACCATGCTGCCCGAGGCAATACTGGTTCCACAGCCATCGGTCAGGAAAGTAGCATTGGTAATAGTATCGTTCTTTACTTTGACCCAAATCTCCATGGTGTCACCACAGGGACCAGTCACCTTGGCAAAGCCATCAGCATTCTCCAGACCGCCTACATTCCTCGGGTTCATAGAATGTTCAATAGCCGTCTCAGAATAGACTTTCCTCATCTCGGCTTTAACAAGTTCTTCAAAATGCTCCCATGAAGAGGTCATGTACCCGCCTCCTAACCTAGCTTGTTTTTGCTGATATTGCCTGTAATAGAGATTTACCCAGGCTATCTACAATTTCAGAGCTATAACGCTCGATGTCCCCCGCATCACAGAGCTTAGCCAGCTCCGGGTCTATCGGGAATTTCCCCAGAAGCGGCGCATTAGCTGCTTTTGCCATTTCATCTCCCCGGCTTTTGCCGAAAAGCTCAATCTTTTTATCTATCTCTGGTACATATAGATAGCTCATGTTTTCCACCACCCCTAAGACAGGTTTATCCATTTTCTGAGCCATATTCACCGCTTTCCTCACTATCATGTCAACCAGGTCTTGAGGCGTGTAAACAATGATTACCCCCGATATGGGGAACGTTTGCATTACTGTAAGAGGAGCATCAGCCGTACCCGGAGGTAGGTCCACAATCAGGTAGTCAAGCTTACCCCAGAGCACCTCCTCCCAGAATTGGGTAATCACCTTACCGATAAGCGGTCCGCGCCAGATAACCGCATCATCCTCATTAGGTAAAAGAAGGTTAATAGACATGACCACTATCCCTGATTTTGATAGCACCGGCAATATTCCACTTTCGCTACCACCAGGTCGAGAGGTAATGCCAAACATCTTGGGAATACTGGAACCGGTAATGTCCGCGTCCAGAATACCCACTTCATAGCCCTGGCGCCTGAGTGTCATAGCAGTAAGGCTAGCTACCAGTGACTTACCGACACCTCCCTTCCCGCTCATCACGGCGATGACATTGCCAATCTTGTTCAGCTCCAATGGTTTAGCCTCAGCAAATTCTATCTCCACATCATTTATCTCGGGCAGCTCCTTCAAGGTTTCTTCTGCCTTTGTTTTAATCCAATTCTGATTCTCGCCACTTAGAGCTGCCGAAGCCACAATAACCTTAACTTTCTGGTCGGAAACAATCACTTCACGCAACAGGTTCAACCCGGTTATGCTCCGCTTAACACCCGGAACCAGCACCATGTCTAGGCTATCCCTCACCTGCTGTTCAGTTACCATACATTAGCCTCCATTTTTATCAAATCGCCACTAACACTAAATATTCTAATGGTCACATATATTATCCCCGGTATCCAGTTTACCATTTAAGTAGCTCAGCACTGCCTTCTCCGGGTCATTTTCCAGTGTACCAATGATAACCTTAATATTGTTTTGCTGAAACAGGCTCTGGGCACGGGAGCCCATCCCCCCGGCAATTACCACCGAGGCTCCCTGCTCTGCCAGCCATCCGGGCAAAAGCCCGGGCTGGTGCTCCGGAGAAGAAACCTGCTCTTTTTTCAAAACCTCTTTTTTTTCTTCGTCAACATCGATTAAAGCAAAATGCTCGCAGTGGCCAAAGTGCATTGCTATCCCCCCACCACTTACCGGTACTGCATACCTCATTTATCAACCTCCTGAATAAATATCTTTGTATAATTTATTTGATTCCCAAAATTAACTCTTTTTTAAGAGTTTGGATAAATACCACTAATTCAAATAGGCTCTCCAGCAAGAAAGGCAGAGTCATGCAAAGGTAGGATAATATCAGCTATACGTTTCACCTTTAGCACGCTGTCATAAGCCTCTCTAACATCCTGATGCAATCCAGGAGCACCTACTTCCCAACCCCGACGTTTCATTTGCTCAGTTTGCACAAAGGTCTCCTCTACACAACAAAAACCAGTAATGACAGCCTTGCCCCTTACTGTGTCAACCGCCACGGACTGTCCACCTGGTGTATGGCCCGGGGTAAGATAAACAGAAACTCCTGGAGCAATTTTTTCATCACCATCTATCACCTCAAAATTTAGGCCATCTAAATCTCCTCCCGCATAAAAGAAGGCGTCCCATGGATGTGGATGGAGAGCATACTCAAGTTCCTTCTTTTGAACAATAAATTTTGCATTCTTGTACAAATGCCCCAGTTCTGCATGATCACCATGGAGATGAGTAATAATGACTATATCTATATCTGCTGGTTTCAGCCCTAGCTTATCAAGCCCGGCATCGACAGACTGAATCTCTTCAGAGGGGTATCCTTTATCCCGAAAAGTAGAGGCTCTTGCGCCGCAATCAACTAGAATTTTAGGCTCTGGGCCTTCAATATACCAAGTATACACAACCAAGGCGCTTTTGGTACCAACGTTGAGACAATGTGTCCATTGCGAAAGATCTCTAGTCCCCTGGCAAAGAGGTATCGGGTGGATCACACAATTGGTCATTAAAAGCTCCCTTCTCTTTTTAATATTACCTGATTACATACCAAAGCAGGTTTCCCAAAAAGACGTAAATATTAAACCTCACTATTCTCGCTCCACAATTTGAGATTACCAGTTCACTTCTCCCCGTAATCTCTCTCACCGAATATCTTGGTGCCTATTCTTACTATGTTTGCCCCTTCCTCCAAGGCAATCTTATAGGAATTCGTCATTCCCATAGAAAGGCATTTCATCTCTACATTAGGTAAACTGAGTTTGCCAATCTTGTCAAAAATCTTTTTGGTCTCCACAAAATAAGGCCTGGCATCCTCGGGATTTCCGGATAAAGGGCCCATTGTCATAAGGCCAGTTAACTTGACATTATTAAGATCCGAAATCTCCCTTACCAGCTGCTCGGTATCTTCCGATAATACCCCCGCCTTCTGCTGTTCCCGGCCGCTATTAACCTCGACCAATATCGGCATTACCTTCCCAATCTGTCGACACCTCTTATCAATCTCTTTCGCCATCTCTATAGAGTCAACTGTCTCTATCATATCGGCTATACTAACCGCTCTTTTAACCTTATTTTTTTGAAGATGCCCGATAAAGTGCCAACTAACCTTATTCCCTATAGTTGAATATACCCTCTCTGCTTCCTGAACATAGTTTTCCCCGATGATTGTCACCCCCGATTGTATAGCTTCCAAGACATCTTCGGTGGATCTTGTTTTAGCAGCAACTACTAACTGGACTCCTATCGGTAGTTCACTTAATATCTTCTGAACATTCTCCCTGATTGTCATGTAAAGGTAATCCCCTTATACGTCTAGCGCCTCAGTAATAGCCAACCATACCTTCTCTATTTCTCGAGCAACCTTACCCTGAGAATATTCTACCACAGGCAAACCACACACTAAAGCCTCGGTAACCACATTATCGAAAGCAATCTTGCCTGCTACCCCTACTCCCTGGTTAAAACAATAGTTCTCAATCTGGCAGGTATTATCTTCATTGAGATCATACTTGTTAATACACACCAGTGCCTTAATACCGAAGTGATGGCAAACACCGAGAACCCGCTCCAGGTCATGTATCCCCGACAACGTAGGCTCAGTAACTAACAAAGCCAGGTTAGCCCCAGATAGAGACGAGATAACCGGGCAGCCGATGCCCGGTGGACCGTCACTAATAACATAATCAAATCCCTGCTTTTCTGCAATTCTTTTTGCCTCTTGCCTGACTAACGCTACTAGCTTTCCCGAGTTCTCCTGGGCTATTCCCAACCTGGCATGAACTAAAGGCCCGCATTTAGTATCAGAGACAAACCATTGTCCTGAAAGCCTATCCTGCATTGTTATAGCGTCAACCGGACATATATGATAACAGAAGCCGCAGCCTTCACAGGAAGCAGGGATAACCTTAAAATTATCTATGGCATCAAAACGGCATAAGTCCTGGCACAAACCACACTGAGTACACTTTTCCTCATCAATAACAGCAATCTGTCCACTCCAGAACTCATGGTTCTGCCGGACAACTGGTTTTAAAAGAAGATGAAGATCAGCTGCATCTACATCACAATCAGCCAATACCTTGCTACGAGACAATGCGGCAAAGGAACCTACTATACTGGTTTTCCCGGTTCCACCTTTACCGCTTAATATCACGACTTCTTTCATTTATTATCTCCCCAATCTTACCAAAAAGCTCAATAAATTCCCTCTTCCACTGCGGCATACCTTCAACCAGGGTGATTCCTCTGGAATATAGCCGTGCAATTTCAACGTCCAGCGGTATGGTCAGCAGTACCGGTATATTTTCTTTCAAGCAATATTCCTCCACTCCACTATCGCCTACTCCAACACGATTAAGTACTACACCACAGGGTATATTCAACTGCTTGACCGTCTCAACCGCTAAAATCAAGTCATTCAGTCCAAAAGGAGTGGGCTCAGTTACCAATAAGCAGAAATCGCTATCCTTAACCGCTTCTACTACCGGACAGGATGTCCCCGGCGGAGCATCAATGATTACCACCCCGTCATTTTCTGCCTGTTCTTTTACCTTCCTTATAATGGGTGGCGCCATAGCCTCACCGATAGCCAACCGCCCGTGAGTAAATTTTACACCATCAGCACTACCCGATTCCATAACACCGATTTCTTTCCCCTCCTCAGAGATAGCCTCTTCAGGGCAAAGATAGCTACAGGCTCCACAACCATGGCAGAGCTGGGGAAAAACAAGCACTTTTTCCTTAACTACAGCGATAGCGTTATAGGCACAAACCTCACCACATTTACCACAATAGCTACACTTCGTCTCATCTACCTTAGGGACCGGGATAGAGACTACTTCGCTATGGGTAATAACCGGCTTCAAGAAGACATGGTCATTAGGTTCTTCTACATCGCAATCCAGTATTTGTACCTTGTTCGTGTCTTTTAAGGAAAAGGCAAGGCTGGTAGCCACCAGTGTCTTGCCCGTTCCTCCCTTACCACTGGCAACCGATATAATCATGCTCTGGACATCTTCGCCCCACACTTGGGGCAGCTCATATTATAGCAAGGTGTTCCCACTTGATGGGATAACTTGGCCCCGCAATTGGGGCAAACACAGTCGCCACTAGGGCCAGCCCCAGGGCGGTTACCCCCCATTCTACCCCCACCGCTGCCGCGACCACCCCCACCACCTCTTCCCATACCCGGACCACCACCCCAAGAAGGTCCTGTGCCATCTCCTCTAGGCATATTTCCACCTCCGATAAATAATTATGTTCTGGCTACATTGGCGGCAGTCCACAGGTGCCGGTAGTACAGGTGGGACAGCTTATCTCCGAAGAGCTTGAACCCGGGCTGGAGAATGAGGAAAACAGCCGTTTCGGATTCTGGGTATCGCATTTAGGGCAGGTTAATTTAGAACCATCCTCACCTATAGGCTGACGGGCTTCAAACTTCTCTCCGCACTGAGTGCACTGATATTCGTAGATTGGCATGACTATTACCCTCCCTTCTTTCCCAGTTCTTCAAGACGACGCTGAATATCAGTAAGTTGTTTTGTCAGCATCTCCGACTGTGCCTTTAGTTCTTCCAGCTCCCGTTCCGGACCTAAAGACTGAGGCGCCAAACTAGCTGGTGACATCATTCCAGCTCCCATCCCCATACCTCTACCCATGCCTCTGCCCATACCACGGCCCATTCCCATGCCACCACCCATGCCACCACCCATGCCACCACCCATACCAAAGTGGTCAGCCACATTAGCTTGCTGGGTTACAGCAAATGTGCCCAACTTGTACTCCTCAATAGCATCCTTTACCCTTCCTGAAACCCCGGTTATTACCTGAAGTCCGGCCGCCGATAATACTTGATAGGCATTGGGACCACAGTTCCCAGTCAGCACTGCCGTTACCCCTTTACTAGCAATCATCTGGCCAGTGGAAATTCCGGCCCCACCGCCAGCCATGGCACTGGAGTTCTCCAGTGCTTCAAATTCCATTGTCTCCGGGTCAGCGATAATGAAATACTGACACCGTCCAAAACGAGGGTCAACCTCAGCATCTAGAGTCGGGCCAGTAGCTGTAATGGCAATTTTCATAATCTACTCCTTTATATTTGTTGACTATCTTCTTAAATAGCGCCTAAGCTTTTTCCCCTAACCGCTCAATCTGAGTCTCTAGGCCTTTTAGTTGCTCTCTCATTATTTGAGTCTGCGCCTTAAGATAATCCAGCTCCTGCTCACGAGTCATCTGAGAAATAAACGGCCTCGCTCCATAGTAAGGCACTCCCCAAGCCACATTATTGGGAGCGGGGGCTGTCCTACCCATATACATTGACCAGTCCGACTGTAACGGAACAGCGCAAAAACCCCTACCGCCACCTGTCATTTGACCCATTCCACGAGGGCCAGTCCCATCAAATCCTGGCATAGTGCACCTCCTTCATTATACCACTTGGCTTCCTACTTTTCACTCTCTAACTCATGCATCCTCGCTTCTACCTGCTCAAGTTGTTCCTTTATTGCCCCTGCCTCACCCTTCAGAGAATTAAGCTCTTCCTCTTTTGTCATTGGTGGGACAAAGGGTGAAGCTCCAGTAACATTTGGAGTAGCGGCATAGAATGGAGGTTGCTGGAATGAACCTGCCATCGGTTTTCCTGCGGCACCACTTAGAAAATAGCCGCACCGTGGCAGTCCTCCCCTACCTCGGCCAACATAAGGCCAGGGTGGAGAACTCCCCCGAAACCCGAAACCCATGCCACCTCTTTGACCGTATCCTCTACCAAATCCATTAGGCATTTTTGCCTCCTTTTTGACTTTATTTAATCATAGTTAATTTCTGAATTCCTTTAATCTGCCGGTAGGTTGCCCCCTGACTCACACATCGCAGCGCCAGTTCCTCATTGGTCACCTTTGTGCCCGATACGGCATCTATACCATAATCAAATAAGACAGGTGATAAGGGGGCGGTATCTCCCAAGATGACTATATAGGCTCCAGGGTGACATAGTTTAAGCAGATGCTCAATAGTATGGTTGGTAAAGGCTGTGCCGGTAATACCGACAACATCTGCCTGTGGAACCAAGTTCCCTGTTTCAGTTTCAGGAAAATCACCCTCTTGAGGATTTTTCTCTATTACCCAGAGCTCTTTGGCTACCTGCCGAAGTCTGGGAATAAAGGGGAAGTGCCCGATAATAGCTACCCTCTTACCTTTCCCTTTTTCAGCAATATGTTCGCCGGCATTAAGGCTCAGGCAGCGCCTCTCATCAATCTCAAGCAATGAATTAATAGCCGCCATGCCGACAGCCGCCTCAGGTATACTTTCTGAATATGCCATTCGAGCTAGCTCAGTAGCCGTTTTTTCTAAGAGAAAACCAGGCTCCTTTACAGCTGGATGTCCCTGTTGTAGGGCATCCCGGGGTAGCGTTGCTGCCAACCCGCAGTTACGGGTCAACACACCGGTGTGAAAAAGCCCCTGGCGGATATCTCTTACTTCAGTATCAGTGTTCAATATCGATACTAGATCATCAACAATTTTCATTACTTCTCCGGATAACTATCATTATCATCTCACCAACTTAAGTAATGCTACTAACCGCGACCACCTCTCCGATGCTTTCCATGGTTGTTGTTACCCCACCCTAACCCCGGAGGCCAAAGAGGCATAATACTTCCCGTTTCGCAAGTAGGGCATAACTCAGGCGGCGTATTTATCATCGCTTCAAAGGGCACATCCCACTCATGGCCGTTAATACAACGAAAGCGCCGAACCGCCATCTCAAAATTGCCGCCTTCAATTCTAATCGCTTTGGCACTAAGTAGTGCATCAGCCATTTTCTGGCGAGCCGAACCCAGTACCCGGGCAAAGGTAGTCCGTGACACGCTCATCTTTTGGGCACACTCCTCCTGATCCAACCCTTCAAGATCCTTAAGGCGTATCGCCTCAACCTCTTCGACGGACAGGCATACTTCTTGCAAGTGAATTAAAGGTATCCCCGCCGGCTTGAAATAGGTTATCTGCGGTATGAAATTTACCCGCCGCCACAAAGGTTGTCTACCCATTATTTTTTATTATAACTCCCTTATACATTACGGTTTTATGTCCAATAAATAGTTTTTATGAACTTATGACCATAATCATTGTACAATACTACCCAATCCATGTCAAATCCCTATGATAAGCCAATAACCAACCCGTATTAGAAAAGCTTTTTGCATTGGAAAACATTTTCAGCTACAATTCATACGAGAATCATTTGATAACAAACAGGGGTATTTGACCTGGCAATTTTAAACTCAGAGCGTATTTTGCAAGACATATAGCAGTTTTTCTAAGTAATTAAAAGCACAACCTACTAAGAGTTTAAGGAGTAGCAATAGTGTCTGAGCAAGTACCAGCTAAAGTTGATATGGAGAAGATTGTCTCCCTCTGCCGACGGCGCGGTTTTGTCTTTCCCAGTAGCGATATCTATGGAGGTCTTTCTAGTTGCTGGGATTACGGACCTCTAGGCGCAGAACTAAAACGGAATATAAAGCAGGTCTGGTGGCGAACGATCGTTCATGAGCGTAATGACATGGTTGGCCTAGATTCCAGTATTATAATGCACCCCCAGGTTTGGGCAGCCAGCGGCCATCTGGAAGGTTTCTCAGACCCGCTGGTAGAGTGTAAGAACTGCCACCTGAGGTGGCGCATGGATGACTTAGAGAGCGACAGGTGCCCTTCATGCGAAGGTGAGCTCACTGATCCTCGCCAGTTTAATCTAATGTTTAAGACCTTCATGGGCCCTGTTGAAGATAAAGCCGGTACCGTCTATCTGCGCCCGGAAACTGCTCAGGGTATTTTTGTTAACTTCGAAAATGTGCTAAATACCACCAGGAAGAGACTACCATTCGGCATTGCTCAAATAGGCAAATCCTTTCGCAACGAGATTACCACCGGTAACTTTATTTTCCGCAGCCGCGAGTTCGAACAGATGGAAATCGAGTTTTTTGTTAAGCCCGGAACTGATAATGAGTGGTTCGACTACTGGGTTCAAGAACGCCTCAACTGGTACATCAACCTCGGCATCAAACAGGAAAACATCAAACTACGGCAACACAAAAAAGATGAACTGGCCCACTATGCCCTGGACTGCTATGACGTTGAATACCTCTTTCCTATGGGCTGGGCCGAGCTGGAAGGCATCGCTAACCGGGGAAACTATGACCTGGTACAACACGCTAAGTCCAGCGGCAAGAGCCTGGAATACTTCGATGACGAGACTAAAGAGCATTATGTGCCTTATGTCATCGAGCCATCGGCTGGAGTAGACCGTTCCACCCTGGCTGTTTTGTGCGATGCCTACGATGAGGAGCTGGACAATGGCGAAATAAGAGTAGTACTTCATTTTCATCCCAGCCTGGCTCCAATTAAAGTAGCGATACTGCCTCTAAGCAGAAAGGAACCGGTGGTTAAACTGGCCAAAAAAGTACATGCTGACCTGCGCCCATGTTTTATGACACAATATGACGATGCCCAATCAATCGGGCGGCGCTACCGGCGTCAAGATGAAATTGGCACTCCATTCTGTGTTACCGTTGACTTTCAGTCGCTGGAAGATAACCAGGCCACCGTACGGGAACGCGACAGCATGAACCAGATACGAGTCCCCATCAGTACATTAAAGGCAGTATTAACTGCCAAGCTCAGCGGTGAAGACCTCTTTATCCTACCCCCGAGTGGCCAGATATGGAAAGAAGGAAAATAAAGAAACTAAATTCATGAAAGTTCCTTTTACGAAAATTGTGAAAAGTCTAACTGGAATCTCAACGCCTGTATTTGGCGTTTCATGGAACCCACCTTCAACTGAGAGGGAAATTGCCAGAAAATTGTTAATTTTCCTCGAAGACCGCCGTGCTTTGTACAACCCTTTCGATATTGAAATGCCTATGTATGTTGACCGTTCTGTAATAGAAATTAGACATGAACTGACTGACACGTTAAAAAATCTTGATGAAAACTCGCAAATTTCCCAGCACATACGTGCAATGAGAACAGCCTGCAGAAAATTTCTCGACCAAAACTCACATAGTAAACAACATAGCAATTATTTTATAAGGCATGAAGCTGAATTTTTTGCCTCACTAGGAGAACTTCGGGCCGTCTTTGGGATTCACATTGCCCAAATTTGTGTAAAATATGGCATAGACATAGAAAAAGAGCTTACTTCAATATTCCCACTGATAGACAACACAAAATAAAATCGAATCACCAAAGAATGTAAGAGAGATTACAGCTTGAAAATCCTGCACTTTGCTGACCTTCATCTCGGGGTTGAGCGCTACGGGCATATCAACCCGGAAACCGGCTTATCCACGCGCCTGGAGGATTTCCTTAAAGCTCTCGACCAAGTGGTAGACTATGCTATAGACGAAAGTGTTGACCTCGTCCTTTTCTGTGGTGATGCCTATAAGACCCGCGAGCCGACCCAGACCCAGCAACGCGAGTTTGCCAAACGTATTAACCGTCTATCCACCAACGATATTCCCATCTTTCTTCTTATTGGCAACCATGATCTTCCTAACGTAATCGGCCGCGCTACCGCCACCGAAATTTTTGACACGTTAGCCGTAAAAAATGTCTACGTATCTAATCGCCCCGAACTCCACCATATCCCCACTAAAAGCGGGACTATTCAGGTAATGTCTCTACCCTGGTTAAGACGAAGCTCCCTGCTAACCAAAGAAGAAACCAAAAATCTTAACTTTGAACAGCTTAATCAAAGAATGCAAGAGGTATTAACTAACATTATCGACACCAATATCCCGAAACTTGACCCTGAGTTACCATCGATATTGACGGCTCATGTCTGGGTATCCGGAGCCAGAGTAGGTTCAGAAAGAGCACTGGCTATTGGACAGGAGCATGCCCTGCTGCTGAGCAATGTGGCCAATCCGGCCTTCGATTATATCGCCCTGGGTCATATTCATAAACACCAGATCCTGTCCCAGAACCCGCCGGCAGTCTACGCCGGCAGTCTGGAGCACCTGGATTTTGGCGAGGAAGAAGATGACAAAGGATTTTACCTGATTGAAATAACACCAGACGATAAAACGGGAAAGAGACAGGTCTCTTTTGACTTCCACATGATAGACGGACGCCGCTTTCTTACCATCAATACTAATATTGAATCGGAGGACATTGACCCAACAACAACTGTGCTCAAGGCTATTACGGAACAACAAGGCAAGATTATAGACGCCGTAGTTCGACTCCAAATCAGCCTACCAGCAGAGTCCCAGGGGCAACTTAGAGACAATGACATCAGAAATGCCCTGAAAGAAACCCATTACTTTACCATCATCAAGGACATACAAAGAGAGATGCGCCTCAGGCTGGGCAAGTGGACAGCCGAAGAACTAACGCCTGTTGAGGCTCTGAAAAAATATCTGGAGACCAGAAAGGATTTATCCCGCGAGCGAGCCAAAGTTTTGCTTGAGTATGGGGATAAGCTGATACAGGAGCAGAGACTTAGAGAAAGTCGTTAGTGGAAATCATTTCAGGCATGCTAGCCATTATTCCTACCATATTTACTCTCATTCCTTAAAGTTCAGAGATGTGACTTTGGCTTTCTGGAAAACCCAAACAGGCACGTCTAAGAGGGATGAAGCCCTTCTTTTTAGTATCCTACCCCCCCTCCCCGGGGAAACAAGAGGGTAGACAAAGGGGGTGAAGTAGATAAACAATCTCATTTCCTATTTCTATTGACAGGATTTACCTACATGCTACACTTGGCTAGATAAATCAGCAAATGGGAGGGTAATCATATGACGCCACAAAAACTATCCAAGACAGATCCCCAAATTCTTGAAATGCCATCACAAAAGATGGCAGTAGTCTATGGCAAGGGTACGCCGGATAAGGTCTTCTCTGAACTTATGCCAGCTCTCTATGGTTCAGTTTACACCCTGAAATTTAACCATAAGAAAAAAGGGCTACCTACCTTCAAGGTCAGTAGACCGCGTGCCCGTTATCCCGATGCCCATCTTACCCCTATAGAGGAATGGACCATTATTATCGGTCTGCCCGTTCCTGACGACACCACCTCTCTACCCCAGAAAATCCCCCATATTGAGGTAAAGGTAGAAACCTGGGATTACGGAATACTAAGCCAGATTCTCCATCTCGGGGCTTATGACCAGGAGTATACCACTATTGAACGCCTGCGTAGGTTTGTTGAAGAAAACGGCTACGAGATAGCTGGTGTTCATGAAGAAGAATACCTCACCAGTCCCGATGCTAAAGTCATTAAAACTATAATCCGATACCCAGTGAGGAAGAAATAAGCCATCGAATTCACCAGGACCAGCATTGACCAATACGTATATGTATGCTACGCTGTCAATTATACTGGCTCTATGCCTACGCTAAAAGTCAGATGGAGTTGAGCAAGTAGAATAGTCCTACTGCTTATGCTTTGGAAGAGGAGGAAATACTTGAGCTCGTTCGATAGACAATGGCAGCGCTGGTTCCCCGAAGATAGAGCCGGAAAGCCTGTAAAGCCCCCCAAGCAAAGCTCAACATCTTCCAGGGTACTCTTGATTCTGACCGGAATATTAGCCCTGTTTATTGTCATCAATATAGCAAAAGGAATCTATACCGAGTGGCTCTGGTTTAACAGCCTGGGTTACAGTAGTGTCTATACCACTATCCTGAAGACCAAGATATTAGTTTTCTTCTCTGCAGCTATCATCTTTGGTATTTTATTTTTAGGTAACCTGTTAATAGCTACACGCCTGACACCAAAGACCGAACCAGGTTTTTGGCCATGGACTATAGTGCGCCAGCTACATCAGCTATCCAAGTGGAGCATTATTACAGGAACAACGTTACTCAGCCTAATATTTGGTCTGGTGGCCCAGGGTAACTGGGAAGTTGTGCTTCGTTTCTTTAACGGACAGCCTTTCGGTATCGCCGACCCGGTCTTCCACAAAGAAGTCAGTTTCTACATTTTCTCGTTACCTTTTCTTAATTTTCTGCATGGCTGGCTTTTAGGTGCATTCATAATTACTCTTCTTGGCAGCGCAGCTATATACACTATCAGCTACACAATGCAACGGCGCAAGTTCGACCTTGCAAGACCGGTATTAGCCCATATTGGCGGACTACTTATAGTCGTACTAGGGTTTTTTGCCTGGGGATACTGGCTTGGTATCTGGGAACTGGTTTTCTCTACAAGAGGAGTAGTATTCGGAGCTAGCTATGCAGATATTCATGCCAAAGTGCCAGCACAGTGGGTTCTATTAGTAACAGTAATCATAGTAATAGGGCTGGTTCTATTTTCCGTATTGCGCCGTAACTTCCGCTGGTTTCTCTATGGTATCGGAGGATGGATAGTAGTCGCCATCATCTTCGGTGGTATCTTCCCCGCCGTGGTACAACGCTTCCAAGTACAGCCCAACGAGCTAGCTCGAGAGAGTCCATATATTGATTATAATGTCCAGTTCACAAGAGATGCCTTTGCTCTGGATCAGGTCGAGGAACAGTCCTTTCCCGCAGAGGAAACTCCAAGCCCTCAGGACATAGAACAAAACGAGGCAACCATCAACAACATTAGACTCTGGGACCATCGCCCGCTGAAAGATACCTATAACCAGATTCAGTCCATTCGCCTCTACTATGACTTCAATGATGTTGATGTCGACCGCTATATTATCGATAACAAGTACCAACAAGTTATGCTATCAGCCAGAGAATTATCTGCGGAAAAGCTAGCTGGAGAAGCGCAGACCTGGGTTAATCGCAAGTTACAGTTTACCCACGGCTATGGCATTGCTCTGAGCCCGGTTAACGAAGTCACTACCCAGGGGCTGCCCAATTTGCTGGTGAAGGATATACCCCCCGTTGGCAGTTTTGATATAGACTGGCCTCAGATATACTTTGGCGAAAAGACGAATGATTACGTAATCGTAAAAACAAAAACCCAGGAATTTGACTATCCTATGGGAGATGAGAATGTTTACAGTTATTATCAAGGTGAGGGCGGAGTTAGCTTAAATGGTTTTGCCCGCCGCTTGGTCTATGCCTGGCAGCTTGGTGACTTGAATCTTCTTATCAGTAGCGAGTTAACGCCTGAAAGCCGGGTTCTTTATTATCGAAATATTAGAGAGAGGGTAAACCACCTGGCGCCATTTTTGAAACTGGATAGCGACCCTTATCTGGTAGTCATGGATGGCAAGCTGTTCTGGATACAAGACGCTTATACTACCAGTGACCGCTATCCCTATTCCGAACCGCTCAGTGGCGGGCTAAACTACATCCGTAACAGCGTTAAAGTAGTTATTGATGCTTATAGCGGCGAAGTTACCTTCTACGTCTCCGACCCTGAGGATGCTTTAATACGGACTTACCAGTCCATATTCCCCCAACTCTTCGTCTCTGTTGAGCAGATGCCCGAATATTTGCGCGACCATTGGAGATATCCCGAGGATATGTTCAACATCCAAGCTCTGGTATACCAAAGCTACCACATGCGTGATACACGAGTATTCTATAACAAAGAAGACCTGTGGGCAGTGCCCAAGGAAGTCTATGCCGGCAGCGAACAGTCTATGGAGCCTTACTATGTCATCATACGCCTGCCCGATAAAGAGAAAGAGGAGTTCCTGCTAATGCTGCCCTTCACGCCAGTGAATAAGAATAACACCATCGGCTGGCTCGCCGCTTACTGCGATGGAGAAAACTATGGAAAGTTACTCGCCTACAACTTTCCTAAGGAACGGCTGGTTTATGGTCCCAGCCAGATTGAGAACCGAATCCAGCAGGATACCATCATTACTGAGCAGCTTGCCCTGTGGAGTCGTGGCGGCTCCCGGGTCATACGCGGTAACCTGCTAATGATTCCTTTAGGTGAATCCCTCATGTATGTAGAGCCAGTCTTCCTCCAGGCAGAGGCTGGAGGGCTACCAGAGCTGAAACGAGTTATCGTGGCTGCCGGTGAACAGATAGCCATGGAAGAAACATTAGAGGAAAGTCTCGCTGCTATCTTCGGTACCGAAGTACCATCCACAGAACCAGAGCCACCGCTTACTCCGGGACAGGAAGAACCAATAGCCGCTCAGATAGCGGCACTGATTGAGGAAGCCCAACAGCACTACAATCAGGCTCAAGAGTACCTTAAGGTCGGTGATTGGGCTAACTATGGCAAAGAAATAGACGCCCTAAAAGAAGTGCTTGACCAGTTAGCAGAATTTACTGTTGAATAGAAAAGACAGCTCTTTGATTCCACAATCGGAGTAACTTCATATGCTTGGCTTCACAGGTTTTTCTCGGCAATACCTTTGAGCGTAGGCCAATAAAAGCCATCCTGACGAATGGCAAACTGACATTGCTTATTAATCTCTGCTCTAGTTTGTTTCCCACTTGACACGTCTATTAGAAGTTCAAAAATCTCCCTGCCCACGCCTTCGATAGATCTCTCAGCATCAATAATACTACCGGCATTAACATCAAAGTCACCAGGCATCTTCTTATAGGTAGCAGAATGACTAACCACCTTTACCACCGGCGCTAAGGCATGTCCAGCCGGAGACCCACGTCCGGTGGTAAAGACAACCACTTGAGCCCCACCAGCTACCATACCCGTCATCGACTCTATGTCATAGCCAGCAGTCTCCATAATAACCAGTCCTTTTGTCTGTGGCTTCATCGCATAGGGAATACAATCAGTAATAGTGCTTGTGCCACCCTTAGCAATACACCCCAGTGATTTCTCTATAATATTGGTAAGCCCACCGGCTACATTACCAGGTGAGACAGCACCGGCATAACCACGCTTTGCACCCCAGGCAGCAACTTCAGTGCCGAGTGCTACATAGGCATCTATTTTCGCTGCCACCACAGCATTGGCCGCCCGCCGTTTCAAGAGATGGGCAGTTCCCACCATCTCACTAAGCTCAGAGAGGATGACGGTACCCCCCTCAACCACCACTAAATCAGCTGCCGCTCCTACCGCCGGGTTAGCACTCACTCCAGAGAAAGCGTCGGACCCGCCACATTCAAGGCCCACTGTCAAGTGTTCCAGGCCGGCTTTCTCCTGTTTCTGCCCTTCACCATGAGTCAGCAGCTTCCTGGCAATCTCAACCCCTTTCATGGTCGTCTCGAAAGTTCCCCCTTCATCCTGGATAACCAAATATTCCACTGGTTTACCTGTCACCGCAACAGCACCGGCAATATCTGGTGCTACAGACTCCTCACAACCGAGTCCAATAACAAGCAGCGCCGCAATATTTGGATTACGACCAAGTCCAGACAATGTACGCATTGCTATCTCGCCGGTGCGCCCACAGCCATGATTATGGGTAATTGGTACCACCCCGGGTGCCTGCCTGGCAATTTCTTCAACGACACTATTGGCACAAACAACCGATGACATGACCACGACATAGTTTCTCACACCATAGATACCGTCTTCTCGGGGATATCCATAAAAATACATAATCACAAGCCCCCTTACTTGTTTAAATATCGCTTATGGTATTGTGCACATGAACCCAATCACCGGCTTTGATACTTTCCTTCGCCAAACAGATGACCTCACCATAGCGGATAATATTGGCTCCCCTTGGTATGGAGTCAAGCGCTATCTTATGGCCAAGCGGTACCTCCTGATTTGTTACCACATTACCGTTACTTGGTATGGTAACAGTACTTCCCTTAGGAATAACAGTTACTGCAATAGCTACATTGTCCTTAGGTGATGTCTTAATTGCCTTGTATCCCATACTCCGTCTCCATTTTATAAGAATGGCTTAATATGTACTTGTAAAGGATAAGCACCTAGAACTTCAAGATACGAGGAGGCTTACCACTAGCCTGCTAGCTATACCTGTGAGACAGGAGACGGGGCTCGAACCCGCAACAATTTTCTTGGAAGGCTACAGAAAGATAAGCTGGCAGTCGCTAGATAGACCAACCGCTTGTCTCCTCTCCTGAAGTGGATTATATTCGAAGTTACTGCAGATTTCAAGGGCTTGTAAATTTCGGTTCTTATAAACCGTGGTTGATACACTGTTCTATATCGCATATAATTATTTCCTAATGAAAAGACCTCTTATTGTTAAACTAGCTGCCTATATTGCTATCTACCTACTAATAGCTTATACCGACTATCTGATTATCACCACACAACCAAATCCTATCTTTGCATTTATTAGTTCCATTATGTTGGGTGCAGGTGCGATTGTTGGGCTTGCGACTTGTTCATTTGAGATACTTGGCCTTTTTGCTGTTCTATCTTCAATTTTTCTTTTAGTCGCTTTATCCTCACTGCTAACCATGCTATAACGCCAGCGTAAAAGACGGCTAAGCCTAGCATCCCCCACTCCTGTAATGAGAGCATATTAGTTCCTCCTCACTGAAGTTAAACTCGGTATTGCTTTCGTTTCTTGTCTTGCTTTCTTGTGCTTAACTTTGCGGTTGCGCTTTGGCTTCTCATAAACAGGATAGGCTCTCACACGATAGGTCTTGGCGGGAGGATATTTTGAGGTGGACCCCGTCTTTAGGACAGGATAGGGGCAATATTAAGATTGAGTCCCGCTATCCTCAAGGGGTCTGGTGGTAAGGATTC
>Ga0265594_1001051_pt1 | contig 21944 bp, 22 predicted proteins | sample saktaG_11_FD_190147 | JGI IMG/M metagenome (GOLD analysis project Ga0265594, IMG submission 190147) | Saline water microbial communities from Sakinaw Lake, British Columbia, Canada - sak_2011_5_24_80m | ecosystem: Environmental > Aquatic > Non-marine Saline and Alkaline > Saline ... | reverse complement strand
TGCTAACACCATAGTCCAGTTCAGGTGTCTTTCAAACCAATTGACATGTGTCCTTTGCTCTACGCCACTCACTTCCTTGTACAAAGCAGAAGTGGCTGTCTGCTCTCTTTGTGTTTTGATAAGCCGTTTCCCACACTTGGGGCAAAACTTGACCCCCTCGTTTACTTCCTTTCCACAATTAGAGCAAAATGGCATAGCCTCACCTCCTTTAACCGGTTTATTTACAAAGCTAGTTCCCCATTTTTAAGGCCAAATACCTAGGCTAATCCTTGCCCCTTAGTCGGTGATGTAATATTCCATGCCCCCTATGACAGCCTAGTCTAGTAGGTATATCATCCACTAACCATTAGTTTAGTATTCTAAGACTTCTAACAATGCTATGAAACGTGTCCTCATAACCATCGAAATCTTGATATTCACATGAACAACTAACGAGCCATACAAAATCACCTTGAACAGTAAGCATATGTGTGTGCCACCACCTCCCATAACCAGGTTCATTGTCCTCAGAGTCAGTGATAACAGCATCCCTCCCATCCACTTTCGTCCAGTTTACCGATAACTCCTTATATCCTGGTGTATTCTCTCTCTCGTACAAACTAGTTGCTTCATGTACCTCTTCTAGTGTCCGGTAACCCAGAGACCTCAGGTCAGTCGCGATATTTACGCTTGGATAATAGTATCCTTCCGGAATCTCGTTTCCAGCACCAAATAACACAGTAATATTCTCTAAATATACTGTGGGGTCCTCAGCCTGTATTTCTCCTTTGACATCTTCAAACATCTCTTCTATCGTTGATGTAATAACCTGCCAATTTGAAGGATAGGATATGCTGAAAAGCCCCTCAAGAGTATAAGTAGTAAAGTGAGCTGGGATTGGTGGCTCATATGTTGTGGTGACAGATGGATGTGTGGCAGTAGGTTGACTCGAGATGGCCATGGCAATCACAATGACAGCTATGATGCAACTCCCTATGATTCCTGCTAGTTTCTTCTTGCTCATTTTTGTCTTCTTCGGCGGTTTTTCTCCCTCAACAGAAGCTTTGAACTCCTCAATATACTTCTGTCTATCCTCAGGCGTAAATCCTTCTTTAAGCCTCTGGCCACACTTAGGGCAGAACTTCGTATCCTTGCTTACCTCTTTTCCACAATTAGGGCAGAATGGCATAAACACACCTCCTTTATCCGATTCACCTATGACAGTTAGGTCATTGTTTTCAAATCCCTTTACTCAAGCATATTTCCAGAACTTGCGAATCTCATGTATTGCGAAACCTATCTGGAAAATACCAAATATAGTCCAGCCTCCAAATCCTCCACCAAAAATGTTTATAATGCCAGCAATCATTAGCCCTGCTCCAATTGCAATATACATACCCCGTCGTTTAATAAGGAAGCACAGTACACCGAGGGCAATGAGAATGCCACCCCATACTGGGTCTAGAAATTCTGAAAGCACAATGCTGATGATTCCAATCCCGGCAAGACTGAAACCCCAACCGCGGAGGTCCCGCTTCATCTCAGCCCTTAATGTCTCTAGCTGGGCAGCTTCTGTTTCTTCTTGCGCTTCTGAAGATGTATTGCTCGCAATAGTCTGAGGCACCAAATCTTCATACTTAGCGCTCATTTCCTTGTACAAAGCAGAAGTAGCTACTTGCTCCCCGTGCATGTCAGTAAGAGGTTTCCCACACTTAGGGCAAAACTTGACCCCCTCGTTTACTTCCTTTCCACAATTACGACAAAATGGCATGGCGTCACCTCCAATCTCCGTCCCAGGTTATGAAAATACTGGTGACTGTTCCCATCACACCACTGGGTATATACCATCCACCGCTAGGAAATAGAAACTGGGGGTCATATTGTTCTCCGGTCTCAATATCGACTATCATGTCGTTGTTAACAGGTCCGTAACTATCCGAAATTCCGGTACAATCTATGTAGACAAGCCCTCTATCGATGGTCTCAAACGCATTACAGGCATGTCCTGCATCTGATTCTATTCCCAGGTTGTATGGGTCGGTATAGCCAATCATTTCGAGACTAACGTAGGCACACCTGATTCCCGCCATTTCCGCTTCGTTGTGAAGTCTTTCTGTAAAATCGGCACATATTTTTGGTGGGCTGGGTTTAGCCGTGCCGTCAATAATGCTTTTGAGCCTGCTCAAATCGATATTATCTTCCGCTTCGCCGTAATAGAAACCTAAAGGTGGGAGAGTATACTGATAAGGGAATTCGTCTGTTGCATCTGACTTCAGAAAGTCAAGTAATTCTGAATAAGTGGGATTCTTCGCATCTCTGCTATTTATGAGGACTATGAATTCCCCATAACAATCGTTTCCAGACATAACCCCATCGGGTTCCTTAACAAGACCTAGATAATAGTTATCATATGTGCCGGTTCGACTATCTATGCCCATGGTCTCGGGAGGAATTGTCGTTTGCTGTGATTCCGCTGGTGTCTCAGGGGAATCTGATGCAGGGGTTGTAAGGTCGTTGACAGGTGGTTGGGTAACGTAATCATTGCTACCGGTGAACACATTTATGAAGCTATCTTTATACCCACTAAATGGACTAACACCAGCGAAAGCAACGACTACAGACAAACAAATCACGGAAAATACGGTCAGTTTCATACTTGGCCATCGCCAGCTGTTTTTAGCAACAACTCTCCACATATAAATAAAAAAAGCAAAACCAAATATGAACAACAAGCTACCGACGAGTGGACTATAAACGACTTGATGTGAAAATAACTTAACCCCAAACCAAACAAGATAGCCAAATAATGACAATATACTAAGATTTAATAATAACCTATATATTTTCCCAATCCACTTATATTTCTTAGTGTAATAGCGAAACCATTTCTCAGTAGAATAAAAAACTGAGAACCCAAGCAACAGCCAGATTGGAATATAATTTCCAACAAGAACACTTATTCCTAATCCAAGCATCAACAAAGAAAATATAAGTAACAAAGCTAGCAACCATACATTATTCCTCACTTCATGAAGAGTCCAATTTCTACCATGGTATTCAGAAGTATGAGCCTCTCTGTTGGAACCCTGAACATGAGCGACCCTGCAAGGGCGATAAAGCATATCAATGTTGTTTCCCCGTGCCCGGCATTCTATGTTAAGGCATTCATACACCTCGTCGCGCCGGTTCCAGAACAGAGACCCTTTACCACAGATTGGGCAATGTAGTAGGATTGGATGACCACTGCTTGCCCATTCCTTATATCTCTTACTACCTTTCCATTGCGTGTAATCTCTATCTAATAGCCCCATCGTCTTGTTTGAACCAAACTACATTATCAAATATCGTACCAAGTTCTTCGCTCTTCCCGACAAGAACGCCCTCTCTCCATACCAATCTGTAGTATCTATTGGCATTTCCAAATCTGCCTAGCCGGGCTGCAATAATCCTCATTATGTAGGTTGAATAGTAGGTTGCGGTTTAAGAACCTTCAAGTTCCTCCAAGGCCTTTTCTGCCCTTTCAACCCAGTATGGGTCGCCTAGTTGGACTACAGTTCTGTAGTCAGCGATTGCTTGGTCTCTGAGACCTAATTCACTATAATAAAGGCCTCGGAAAGAATAAAGCCCGCTAGCCATCTCCTTGCCATCCTTTGGGTTGACCTCAATTGCTTTTGTAATGTCCTCAATAGCAGAGGAAATCTCGCCCTTGGAAGAGTAACAAAAGCCTCGACATTGGTAAGCCGCCGGCAAGTGCCATTGTTCCATGAGTCTTGAGTTAGCGTAAAGTTCTATCGCTTTCGAGTAACTGGCAATAGCTGCATCCCAATTTTGCTGTTCTTCATAGCAGTCCCCTAAGTACCAATGGTAGATTCCCTCGTTGGGGTTAATCTCAGCTGCTCTACAAAACTCCGTAATAGCCTCTGGCAATTGCCCTTGATGGCGATGCATAAGACCTTGTTGGAAGTTCTCTTGTGCCTTTTCGATGCACTCTAACTCTGATGTGGACGGCTGTTGAACATCTGGTGGTTTCCCACAGGCACCGCTAATGATAAGCGGTGCAACTACGGCAACCAAGATTAAACTTCTCCACAGTTTATTCATTTTGTACCTCCACTTAGTTTTTACCTTGCCTTACAAGAGCATCTTAACGCCTTCGGGAAATTGGTAGCGTGTCGGAGGGTGACATTTCTCGAGATTTTTACTGACACTCTCCCTAAGTCATAAGATGCTTGCCTCTTTAGATGATTTCCCTTCTCCAAATCCGCTGCTCGATTCACCATATTTTCATTATACCCTCAATAAACATCAAACAGAAGCCTTTCTAGAAGAGAATTGTTTTGAGGCAAGTCCATTGGCCAATCGAAGGAGGGGTGCCCCCTGTTAGTATATAGATACCTCTGTCTGACCTATTTCGATTTTCAGGATTGAGTGGGATTGACCAGCAGTAAATGGCTAACTGCTATCTTCACATATCCTTCACCTGGGGAAGGCTTTTATTGCTAAGAAGTAGAAAGAAATATGACCAAGAAATCAATAGCCACCACATGCTCCTGCTCTTTTTTCTGAGAACCCAGCAAGCCACTGGAATGGGTGCTAGTAATCCAACAATATATGCCATAGTTAGCAGTGATACATCAATATCTGTTAGTCCCGCAATGAATATCACAGCAAGAGATATTAAATGCATACTAGCCCACGCTAGAACCATAGTCCAGTTCAAGTGTCTTTCAAACCAATTAATATGTGTCCTTTGTTTTGCTCCACTCACTTCCTTGTACAAAGCAGAAATAGCTGCCTGCTCACTGTGTGTGTCGGTAAGAGGTTTCCCGCACTGAGGGCAAAACTTCGTATCCTCACTTACCTCTTTTCCACAATTAGAACAAAACGGCATCGCTTCATCTCCTACTCAAGCAGCTCTCCTATTTCGATTATAGCCCTACTATGATTAAAATGGAAGGCCTTGTCATTGGCTTTATTCGTAGATGAATCCACCTGTAAGTTAGTAGTATGGGATTCCACTTTGTGGTGGCAAGGCATATAATTTATTCATACCTCATCGCAAACTCAAAAAGGTTACCGCTGGTTGGCTGTGAAGGTAGAGACAATGGCAGATGCTACAGTTAAATATCAGCTGACTATCAGTCCAAATGAGGCTAAGGGCGGAGCAAAGAGGATTTTGGTCAGAAAGGGGAAACGGCTCGAAATCAATATCCCTGCAGGTGTGAAGACCGGGAGCCTGGTCAAACTAAACGGTGCTCTACAGACAACTGATGGCTACTATGGAGACATACTCATTCGGATTAGAGTCAAAAGGCATTTTCATCGTGGTGCTATAGCGATAATAGCGATTGTGTGTTTCGTGGCCGCAATGTATGCCCTCCCCGATTCGGGTATTCAAAATTCAGGGCATGTCTATGATGATGGGGCTATAGAGTGTGGAGGAGATTGGGAACCAATTGTACTTGTCGATAATCCCGATGCTACTAATCCAAGTTATGCCGAACTAGTAGCGTTTATTCAAATGGATTTGTCTGATACTAATAGGTACATTGATGGGGAATATGTGTGTGCTGACTATGCTGAGGATGTGCATAACAATGCTGAGGTTGCAGGAATCAGAACAGCTTGGGTTAGTGTCACTTTTGAGAACGACGATGAGGGGCATGCTCTGAATGCTTTTGAGACTACGGATAAGGGTTTGGTTTATATTGATTGCGTAGAATGTGACACTATCGCCTATGTTGAGAAGGGGCAAGAATACGGAGTAAGAGATATGGCGCAGGCTGAATCACTAGCGTATAGTTTCTACCAAGAATACCTGCTCAAATGGCAAGAATATACGACAAGGCTTGAAGCCTACAATAAAGAGGTTGCTGAATACAACCAGGCGATTTCAGGTAAAATCTACACTATCGGCTCTATTGAAGAGATAAGAATCAGTGCTTGGGAAGACAGGTTAGCAAAGGAGGAACAAGAGATAGATAAGCTAAGTGAAGAAGTAGGAGAGGGCTTCTACGACCCCCTAGGAGTTGTTAAAGAGATAAAGATACATTGGGAGGGAGGAGAGTAAGTTAAATGGAAGGAAGACCCGCTAGAAAAGAGTCGTTTTGAGGTAATTTGAGAATAGTCCATCGGACAAGCCAAAGGGGGGTACCCCTTGTTAATATATAGATACCTGTGTCTGACTTGTTTGAATTTTGGAGCTTTGTCGGGATTGACCAGCAGCAAATGCATTAACTCTACTGAAATACTCCTTTCCACTATAACCCAAGCGTCCCTCCTTATCTTCCGTAAAAATAAAAAATGGTATTAATCACTCCTGGGAGCCCTAATACCTACTAAAAGTATTGCTAACCCCAAAATAAGAACCATGACAACTGGAATAAGTAACTCAAAAACCCCAACCCCAACTTCCTCCCAATGAGGTAGATTATTAAAAATGACTGAAAATCCAAAAACAGCAGTTAGCAACATAACTCCTCCTGCCCCTACCAAAACACCCTTTTCTCCCCTAGTAATATAGCCCTGTTTTCTATCTCTAATACTCTTTACCAGCATACTTACTGCAAAACTAAAGTATAGAACAGTAATCAGCTGTAACCCACCAAGTAGAAACTGGTTGATAGTGTAGATAAGTAGAACTATCCCCAAACCTAATAGTATTTTCCTTAACTTTGTCATTATTTACTCCTTTTATAGAATCTAACCATCCCACCATTATTCTTCTTCCTCTTTCCTCCCAAAGCCATTGCCCTAGTGCCCCCTTCTACCTCATTAACCAGCCAATCCGCAAAAGGTCTGTAGAAATCCTATTCCCTGATTCTTCTTGCTTCTGGGTGGGCTATCTCTTCGGTAATTTCTGCTTGTCTAAATTCGATGCGACGGAAAATTCCCCGAGCCGGCTTATAAACTTCATTAGGCGCACGTATCTCTAAATTCACTACTTTCTTCCGCATTATAGTAGGCATCATCAGATGCAAAAGTAAAAGGATTCTTAAAAGAAGACCATGGATGACTAAAAACTTGTTGTCTACCCTGCTCCAGGTTGTCTACATCCCAGGCGATGAAGCCTAGTCCAGGAAGCCCAGTTCCTTGATTTACTGCCAATACAGTTAAAGGGGGAAGCTTTTCTTCAAGACAATAGTTTTGTATGAGGTCAAGAATAAAACGAGTAGGACGATGGTGGATACCTAGCCGTTTGCCTATCTGCCCATATGTAATACTACTTTTTCTGGCTGCATATTGTGTTAATATGCTCCATGTGCGATAGGCTCGTTCGTACTGATTAACCATTAAATTCCATCTCTTTAATAATTTTCATTGTCACGACACTTACAGTGTAGACTCTCTCAAGTAAATCAACAACCTGGTTTTCATAAGCTGAGCAGTAGGCAATACCAGCTGTCATAATGGTTCGCAGTTCAGTCAATTGTTTCCTATAATCCTCAAGTTTCATACTGATAGTTTTATTCCACTTCTTTGTAATGATTCCTTCTAACCTCTTCCATTATTGTACTCAAATTGATTGGCTTATATCTCCAAACATCAGTTCCGACATTGATTACGGGAATGCGCCTCTGCCCTACACTGTGTACATGATATTTCCACTTATCATGTACATGACCACACAATATAAGGTCAACGTCAAAAGGAATATTGAAGGAATGTGGAAACCTGGGTGGATGTTCCCAAGGAGGCCAATGCCGCATGAATACCTTTTTTCCGCATATTCGTTTACAAATGAAGTAATCGGTGTTTTGCAATTCTTTGTCATGGTTTCCTTTCAAGAAGACTGTTCTGCCATGAACCATACGCATGGCATCACTATAATCACTATAAATGTTACTTTTCCTAGTAAAACAGAAGTCACCCAGATGATACACCGTATCATGTATTGTGGCTACGCTATTCCAATATGTTATTAATCCATTATCCATTTCAGCAATATTTCCGAAAGGTGGATTTCTATGGGCATACCGAATGATATTTTTATGGTGCAAATGTAAGTCTGCTGTAAAGTATATAGCCATCTTGTCTACAATGAATCCCTCAATACCACCATGTTGGTGGGTTATCAGGTGTATATTGATACCACCAATCAGACTGTGTTGTTTCATTTCTCCAAAATGTCCAAGCCGCATACATACCATTAGTTGAATAGGCAATACCAACAGCAACATGTCTCAGATTAGGACAGAGCAACCACGTCCTGTGCTTCTCGCTATTCATCCAACTATTAACTATGGTCTGTGCAGTCCAATTCTTAGAACCTTCGCCTCCCCAAGCATTCTCGGCATAGGACTCATACATGCTGGTATGGAACAACCTTTTTTGAGCAGCCATGCCCTTAGCGTGAGCAAGACTATATTCGTATAGCTTGTCATCCCACTGAAGTTCGGGAGAACCTCGTTCTCTCCTAATGTCATTTACTTGCTCCAGTACCTCAATGCCTATTTTAAGTTCCCTATTCGTGGACAGTTCCTCAGCGACAGAACTAGGGTCGCTAACTCCTATATTGCGTAACCTCTCTATTTCTTTTGCCTTTTCTTCGTCGGAGCGTGCCTCAGCTTCTTCTTTCTGTGCGCTGATGAAGTTAGTTATCTTCCCAGCAACTTCGTTTTTATAGTCAGAGAAGGGCTGAACACCAGCAAAAGAAAAAACTACAAATAGACATATAATAGAAAGGACTGTGAGTTTCATACTTGGTTGTCGCCAGCTATTTCTTGCGACGACTCTCCACAACCAGATAAAAATAACGAGTTCCGATAAGAAAACTATACTGCTGACAATAGGATTTTGCATAAATCACTGAGTAAACAATGATGCACCAGACCAGATGAGAAGACCAAATAATGAGAGCAAAGAGAGGTTCAAGATTACTCTATACATCTTCCCGATGATTTTATGTTTCCTTGTATAATAGAATAACCACTTCTCAATGGAATAAATGACTGAACACCCTAGTAGCAACCAGAACGGAATGAAGCTACTAATCAAAACGCTGATACCCCATCCCACAAGCGAAAGGGCAAAGACTAACGACAAACTGAGCAACCAGCTCTTATTCTTAGAGGGTTTTTTGAACATTTGTTATCCTGATTTCAATTACTGTTCTTAAATTTGATATTACGCTTCATATTATTTTATTCTGCTGTTCACCTGGTAAAAGAGTATACCACCATAATCACTGGGGATGAAGGGTTAGGAGAGCCCGTCCGTTCGGCAGTTGGCATAGTCTTGGCATGGTGCTGAGATATACCAGTCAGTGAAGTTTGACGATGATACTACTGGCAAAGCAATCGACGAACTTGTCGAGCTACTATTAGTTAGTACCCCCACCATCCTCCTGGAGGCTCAGGGCCTAACGCAACGACGACAAAAAACACTATAACCAAAACAGCCAGTAGCCCACCGAACACTGAACCTTTCTCCAACTTGCATTTGAATGTACAGCTTACCCAATGAGGAACAATAGCCATTAACAGAAGAATGGTTCCTATGACAATGGATACTATATCTACAATCAGTTCACTACCCAGCCCAGATTCAGCGAAGTATTCTAACCCCGTTATTGCTCCCAAAATTGAGAAAAGACCAAAGAAACCGCTAACCCATCGCAACGCCTTGCTATAGGTAGCCTTTTCTGTAACATCTTGCCCTATCGTCAGTTGGCGACCACACTCAGGGTAAAATTTCGTATCCTTGCTTATCTCCTTCCCACAATTAGAACAAAATAGGATAAGTTCTAGCGAGTTGCAATGGGCTGTGCTTGCTCACCACCACGGCACCCCCCGAGGCGGGGACAAGCCCCGCCACTACTCCCGTTTCCCGCAGGCGAGGATAAACCATGCCACTACAATAAGGCAGAGGCTTAAGCTGGGGAATAACCTCTCGAAATCATGAGTATCCGCACCATCTCAATATGGACAGAGCCAGGATTTTAGTTGTCTGCACTAACTGCCCGATATCCACGAACTCATCTGCCTTGTGAGCCATTGTGTTATCGGGGCCTATGGAAATGGTGGGGATTTTTGAATAGTTTATTATATGAACTGCATCGGTCATAGTGTCCCATCCTACCAGTTTGGGTTGAATGTTTAATTCGCGCGCTGCCTCTGAGGCGGTTTTGATTATGGGCTCATTTTCATCGATTTCTGCGCCATACATATAGCCACCTTCAACTTTCGGCGGATGTGCTTTCATCCATGGGTCGGTAGCTGCAACGCTCATTATCTTCTCTTCTATTTCTCCCTTCAGGTTTACCGTGCTGGGAATAAAATCTGCGTTGAACCCTATTTCAACCTTTTCGGGGTACGTAATAAGCCATTCTCCCCCTCTTATGATCGTCGGCATCACCATGTCAGGGTTCAAGAGTTTGTGTTGTTTATCCGGCCTGCTTTTCCACTCCTCAGTTAACTCCTCTAAAGCCTGTAGTATCTTCACAGACTTCGAAATCGCATTTACGGCACCTCCTTCACTCCAATGGGGCTGTACCCCTTCATCGGCATGGCCGGCTCTGCCGAACACCGTTACCTTGCCACTTGCATTTCCTCGCATAGCTATGAGTACGTCCATGTTAGTGGGCTCGGGGATAATTGCCGCATCGGCTTTATATCCTTTCTGACAGCATGCCAGGGTGCCCATTCCGCTGATTTCCTCTTCGGGAGCCGTCTGCACAATCAAATCTCCAGCCAACTTAATACCTGCCTGTTTAATAGATTTAACCGCTGCAAGCATGCTGGCAATGCCACCCTTCATATCACATGCTCCTCTGCCGAAAAGCTTGTTATCCTGTATCTCTCCTCCAAAAGGATCGTGGCTCCAGTTCTCTAGCACGCCCACGGGCACCACGTCGTAGTGGCCGTTCAGAATTAGTGATTTCCCATTTCCGCTGCCTTTGCGTGTACCAACGAGCAATGGCATATTGCTCAAGTCTCTGGGCCTGATTCCAGACTTGGGGAAGCTCTTGAGCTGTGAAACGTCGGTTTCCCACATCTCAATATCAAAGCCCAGCTCCTTCAACGTCTGGTACACGAGTTTCTGGAGTTGTTTGTAGTCATCGCTCTCGGCTTTACAGCCAGGCAGGGGAGTGACCGTTTTGAAACTGATGAGTTTCCTTAAATATTCGGTGATTTCATCCTTATTCTCGTCGATTAAATCCAATACCTTTCTTTCTTTTTCAGATAACATCTAAATACTCCTTTTCATACATCTTCAACCCTCATCATCTTACCACAGGTTTCTTTGTAGCAAAACTACAACTTTCTTCCTAAGAACTCTGCTTCTGCTCTGTTGTAAATCTCAGATATTTCTTTGTCAACATGTTCAGGAATAGGCACAGGCTTATGTGTAGCCAGGATTTCCTTTACTTTCTCGTTAGCTACCTTATCCAGTGTCTTGGAACCCATCTTCCGCCAGGCGTCAAAGGTGCTTCTATCACTAATCTGCGGAAACCATGTTTCTGACTTAAAATGTTCCACAGTGTGTTTCTCTCCCAGAAAGATGCCACCAGGGCCAACTTTATCGATAACATCCAACGCCAATGTATCGTCGTTCACTTCAAGTCCACGGATCAATCTACGAATTGCGCCAATAATCTCGTTATCAATAACCAGAAGTTCAGGCGACATAACCGCAGATCCTTCAAGCGGCCCCAGGCCAATAATGATATCTATATTTCCCATAAGCATAGCCGTTACAAGGTTCATAGTTATCTCAGAACCAGCCTGGATATCTGGAACCTTGCAATCACAGTTTCCAGAACTGATCTCAGATGGGAGCTTATAGTATTCTGCCAGTTGAGCTGCAGCCATTTGCACAATGGCACGTTCAGGTGAACCTGGTGAGTAGGCTCCAGTTCTGGGATTAGCTACCGCACTGGCACTCGCATACACCATGGGCGCCCCAGGGCTGGTAAATTCCAGCATAACCAGGCTGCCCAAATTTTCAGCGTTGCAAAGAGCTATAGTTCCCGTTAGTGTAGCTGGGGCTGTTGCACCTGCTAGAGGCATAGTTAATGCTACAATCGGGATACCTGCTTTAGCATACTCCATCCCTCCTTCTGTTAACCCTTCTTCAAATGTAAGGGGAGAAAAGGGGCAGTGAACCGCTGAAAAAATAGGGTTTTTCTTGAGTTGTTCCTTCCCGCCAACAATGGCAGATGCAATTTCAATTTGGTATTGAGCATCTCTGGCATTCAGTGCTTCATGCTCAATATGCTTTTCTGTGTTTCTTAGACAAGTAACAAACGCAGCCAGGTTTTGCATAGGTGCTGGTATATCAGCAGGGATCACTTGTGGCCAAACAACATGAACATTATTCAGAGAATCTGCTATTCTTGTGTAACAGGCAAGATCCGCATTAGTTGATTCTCTGCGTTCACCTGTTTCCCAGTCCAGTGTGCAAGGTGGAGAGCCGCTCGTTGCAAAATGCGGTTCCGTTTTGTCTAACACAAAGTCATACTTTGGATTCCTGGCACAATATTTTATGGTCTTCGGTGCTAACTCCAATGCCTTCTCTACTAACTGGCCAGGGATTTTCGCAATTTTTGTCTCATAATCAACACTCGCCCCAGCTTCTCTTAAAACATCTAAAGCTTTCTTACTCTTGACACGGATGCCTGTGTTTTTCAGAATTCTTAATGAAGCGTTATGAATGGCATCTATGTCCTCTCCTGATAAAAAACTTATCCTGGGCTTACTCATTTGCTAGCTTCCTCCTTCTATTTTAGATATTCCTTGAGCACCATTTGCTTTATAAGCATCACTTTCGTTTTTATACCCGTAGAGGCCCGTCTTGAGATAGAACGGACCTCTACGAAAACTCATTGAAACATTTCGATGAGATGTATGTCAAGAGTATTTGGCGCTATCGTTAATGCTCTATGATTTTGTCACCATCTAAGTGCTCTGAGAAAATGTCACCCCATGAAGGATATAGTGACATTCAACAAGAAAGAACAGAGGAGATTAACAATTTAAATGGTTTTATTCGTTTCTGTGTCTCATTTGTACAATCTACGAAGGAGTAATGCTTATCGGGGCATAACCAGACGGTTTAGCAAAACGAAGCCTGCTGTGCCCAGGATTGGAGAGCGAATCAAACCGGAAGCGAAAGGATAGGAAATACTTGTTCCAACTAAAGATTCCGAGAAGGGTATCACCTCACAAAAGAGATAAAAGCAAATAATGCGTAACTGGGCAAGGTGCCCTTTTATGTTATTAGCTCGTCATAGAGAAGGTATTACTATATATGTAGAGTATTTCCTCTTGAAGATACCGTAGATTTTTTCCCTGCGTTCTTTGATAATCATTACCCCTTTATAATCCCCATGGAAAAGCTTCATTTTATAATCACCGGGATTTTCACCACGAGATTTTATCTCCTTCAGCAATTTTGTAATAAGTTCTTCAATCACAGCCTTAATATGCTCCTTTTCTTCGTTTTGCATAGCGGGATGCTCTCCTTCATACTTTGCCACCTTTCTCCTGATAATAAAATCTACTGATACGAAGGCTCCCATGATAAGCGTGGGGAGAACAAAAAGAATATAGAATACTGTTAGCGGAACCATGGGAATAAAACCTAATCTGATTAACAAAGCAAAGATCATAAGACCCAGACATAGAGGGAAAAGTGTCCTCAACGTGGCTACTATTTTTATCAGGCTGAGCACTCCAGGAATAGTATTAGGAAAATAGATAATGCCTTCTACATCATGTCTTATCTTCTTCCACACACTTGTAGAATTTATCCTTTCAAAGGAATCCTCCAGTCCTTTAGTCCTAGCTCGCCTGAAAGCACGTATGCTATCAAGCTGCAAAATTAGATAGTGCAAATCTGCCAGCCTATCTATTTCTCTTTTTCTGCTGAACCCTGGGATGGAGAACTTATAACGTCCCATTCATCTACTTCACTATACCATTTCTTTTTCGTTCCAAGCAAAGCCCTGGACTTCCATTTCATACCTTTTGGCTCTTCTTCCAGGTAACTAAGAAGTTCGTTTATCCTTTCCTGCACAATTCTTGTATCTTCCTCACCTAAAGCAACGTAATTACTAAGAGAATTTGTGATCTTTCGAAGGTTTGTCGTTGCAGTGTAATAAAACCCCCAATCAGATAATAACCTTGCTCCAATCGAGGCTCGATTTATTCTTTCTTTATCATCTTTGCCAATCTCGTGAGCTCTCACCAATACTATAGCATCCTTGATATCCTTCTCGTTCATTCTTACCATCTGTATTTTTTGCAGTAACAGCTCTGCTAGTGGAACAGTGGGGGAATCGACTTCCAGTCGCTTCTTGTAATCGATTGTGTGGTTCATCTGCAGTTTATCATAGAAAATCTCTACCATGGGGATTTTTTCTCCATAATATATCTGCCTATTCTTGCCATAGTAGTAAAGCATCCTCTGGTTGATCATAAATCCGCGATTTTTGAAAAAACCAAGCAACTGACCACGAAATTTGCCATAGCTAACGAAATCTATGTCTGTAAATACCTTCTTGCCTAATCTTCCGAGCTTCTCCCACAGTTGTTTGTGTTCCTGACTATGAAGATATATTGCCATTCCACCCATAATCCTCAACATAATACCTTTGTCTTCCGCCTCTTTTACGCTTGCCTTTGCTTCTTCGATAAAAGTAGAAGGTGAAGGCCATTCCTCCTCAGAAATTTCGGAAGGCAACCTGAATTTATCCATTTTGATGTCTCCTTTAACCTGATACAAACATATGATCTTTTACCTTGTTGTTCTCCAATGTAATGATGATTCCCCTTAAAATAGACTCTGTATATTCACTGCCGGGGTTCAAACATGTTGTCCTGCCTATCTTCTGAACACCCCTGGATTCATGTATATGGCCATGCAGCCCCAGAAGCGGCTGATATTTTTTGATGGCATTAAGCACAGCTGTGCTGCCAGCAGAAATTACCGCGTCAGTCGAAGGCACGAGATCCTGTGATAGTTTAGGGCACTGGTCAAGCACAGTATCATATGGTGGTACATGAAAGTTGAAGATGGCATTCTCCATATCTTCAACCTGGCTAACTAATTGTTCAATCTTTTTCTCCAGCTCCTCCTCTGTACACTCACGCGGGGTATCCCACGGCGTGGGGTTAGCCCAGGAAAGAGTTATCATTTCGTGGCCCTTAACATCAACTTTTTTATCCCCTGCATTAATTATGTATGTAGAGCTATCCAGGATAGCGTCCATCTCAGGAATATCATCGTTGCCTGCAGACATAAACATTTGTATACCGCTTCCCTTTAACCTTTCCTCAGCGAGCTTAACCCAACTGTCTAATCTTTCCAGCACAGACTTCCTAAATATTTCATCCACTTTACCTGCGCTCAAAGAAATCTTAGTAGCCCGTTCATCTATCCTTCCCACAATGCTTTTACCTTCAGCTTTCAATTTTTCAAATTCTTCGGTGTCAGTATAAAAATAGTAATTACCCATGGCAGCAAGTTTCTTCTCCTGCGATTGCAATTCTTCCTTAGTTTTCAGCACCTCTCGCTGCCCTAAAAAGTCACAGACATAGCTACCATCAGCCTGCTTTACAATAGGGTTGAGCATCTTGCCAGTTAAGTCACCATCCAAAATCCCTACCTCTACCTTATAAATCTTCAAGGCATTGACAAATTTTCTGAAGCAAGTTTCTGAACCATGGATATCACAAGAATAAAGCATCCTCATTTTTTAATCCTTCCATCCTTTCAATTTAAGCTTTCCCCGAGTTGTTGTAGCTCGGGGAAAGCAACATTCATCTTAGTGTACCAAACATTTCAGGGAATCACTCAGGCGGTATTTCTTTAAATGCTAACGTAACATCAACCCCCTCTTTGGCTCCTTTCCTTTTCCAGGCGAAGTACCATCCCACACCAAGCACCCAAGCAATTATGTAAATTGGAGTCCACATAGCATACATAAAGGCTAAACCCTCAGAGGTATAAAAGGCATACACCAATATACCAACCAAAATTAGGCCTACGCCTCCAACTATCGTGGCTACAGGCACTGAGCCTATACGCCAAGATTTGTAAGGAGACGCATCCCAGATATGGCTGACTTTTTTAACGTATGGGAATATCATGCAGGAAACTGCTGTCACTCCAAATACCGAGACCAGTTGCATAACCTCCACCGAAATGCCACCAAGGACCTCGGGGTGCCAACAATAGTGGGTAAGGGCCGCCTGTGATGCTATCAACATAACCAGGAGAACTTTAACTGGTTGTCCAAACCTGGGGGAAATGTCTGTAAACCATCTTGGCCCCATCCTATCCATTCCCCAGGCAAACGCAGCTCTAGACCAAGCAATGTAGGAAAATGTTATCCATAACCAATCTGCAACAATGAAGGCGCCAGCCATTATGAAACCGAGTACTACATTAAAACCCACAATCATGGATGCCATATTGATGTAAGTGGCTACGAAGGGAAAAGTATAGCCCCCCCATCCTTCACTCTCTATCCAGTTCAGGGCATGCATGCCTTCCCAGCCCAGCATACGTTGATAGGATAAACCAACCCACAGTAAGAAAACGACGCATACTACTACGTTAAGCATCTGCGCTCTGAATATGTTTTTCCTCGGGCTCTTAATCTCACCACCAATGAAGGTGATAATGTAACCGTATAGAGCCATCCAACTAACAGGCAGCATCATTCCAATCGTTGCGTGCCAGTTCCAAGTTTCAGGTATTCCTCCCATAGCGGATGAAGCGCCACTAACAGTAGCACCCCAATCTAAAGCCCCGGCCTGCGCCGCATAGTTATTCCATATTGACACGAATTCCGCATGTGAAGTAACCGTAATTATGATACCAGCTATGGCAGCACCGATAAGCGACCACGTGACGAATGCCTTTTGTATTCTGAAGTAAAACCTCATGCCTACTAATATGGCTAAGAATGCTGTGACATTCACTATGGTAGCCACGCCATACAAACCCGCTCCGAATGTAAAGCGCTCTACGGTCTCAGGGGCCATCCCAAGGCAGCCCGCCATTATCGGCAGTCCTACTTCCCCTACCCAGGGAGCTAACACCCATATCCAAGAGAGCATGACAAAACCAGCATTACAAAAACTCACTCCCAGCCCTATGGCTGGATGTATAATGCGTGAATTGTACACATAGCTACCACCACTTCGTGGCATCGAGCCTCCCAGAATTCCCCAGGCAAAGGCAAAACCACCACAGATCAAAATCAAACTAATTATAGAAGCCAGACCAAGATTTGCTCCAGGAAACACGGCAAAACTTTCAAAAACATACCATAGGCCCACAGGTACGGCGTTATTCATGATGCCAAAATAGGTAGTATCCAACAATCCCGCTTCCCTGGTTAACCCACTGGCTTTTCGAGCAAATACCTCTACTTTTTCCGCCATTCCTAAACCTCCTTTACTTTAATCAACCGACACAAAGTAATTTCCTTAAACCAACAACTCTCACATCGCTACTCAACCTCCTTCCTTAGCTTTCCTCCAACACTGCCTACCTCAATTAAAAGTAAAACTAAGAAGTAAAAACAACCATCCATTATCAATTTTACTTCTAAGAAAGGATATTGTCAATACCTTGTGCTGACTTATTTTTGCCTGTTGCTTCGCCTCTAGGCTATACTGTGATTGAATGGCTGGCAGGGACATTATCGAACCTGGCCAGCAGGAAAAGCAATGCCTGACATTCTTTCCAGAGAAGACATCCTGAGCTTGCTTGGAGCGGAACCTCCGCTTGTGGAGAACCTGTGCGATGTAGCACAACAGCTCCAACCCAATGGCATAGACCTGACCGCGAGAGAGCTATTTACCTTCTCCTCCCGTGGCAGTGTGCCTGTAGACAACCGTGAAAGAGTTCTTTCCGACACTTTGCCACTTCCTTTTGATAGTGATGGTGGCATCGACCTGCCTCCTGGCTGTTATCTTGTCACTTACAATGAGGTGATGCACCTCCCTGCGAACATGATTGCGCTGGCGCTGCCACGTTCCAGCCTTCTGCGCTGTGGAGTCAGCGTTCACACTGCGGTATGGGATGCAGGCTATTCTGGCAGGTCACAATCTCTCATGGTTGTGTACAACTCAAGTGGGTTTCACCTGCAGAAGAATGCCCGCATCGTTCAGCTTATTTTCTTGCGCCTGGGCCGTGAAGTAGCTGAGGGCTACCATGGTATTTTCCAGGGAGAAAATACCTGATGGCTGAGATATTGATTGGGACCTGTTCCTGGACTGACCCAACGCTTCTGGCTACGGATTTTTACCCTGCAGAAATAAGCACCGCTGAGAAGCGGCTTAAGCACTATGCGAGCCAGTTTTCGCTGGTCGAGGTTGACAGCACTTACTACTCGATGCCGGCGGAGAGGACAGTGAGGCTTTGGGTAGAGCGGACGCCATCGAATTTCACCTTCAACATCAAGGCGTTCAGGTTGTTTACCCAACACCCCACAAAGCTTGAGGCTTTGCCTGCCGACCTGTGGCAAATGGTATCGCCAGCCCGCAAGCCAAACCTGTATTATCGTGATCTCCCTGCCAGCGTGAGGGATCAGCTGTGGCAAAGATTCGGCGAAGCGCTGCTGCCACTGGATAGCGCAGGCAAGCTGGGCGTTGTCCTGTTTCAATTCCCCGAGTGGTTTTACCCCGACGACGCTTCTAAAGAATACATGGTGGAATGTAAGCGTAAATTGCCCCAGTTCAGGTTGGCAATCGAATTTCGGAACGGTGCCTGGCTTGATGAGAACAGGAGACAGGATACACTGGGCTTTCTCAGGGAGAATAAGCTGGCCTACGTCTGTGTTGATGAACCCCAGGGCTTTAAGTCGTCGGTGCCGCCAGTGGTTGAGGCAAGCTCGGACATTGGTGTTGTTCGTTTCCATGGCAGAAACAGGGATAACTGGCAAAAGAAAGGCATAAGTGTTGCAGAGCGGTTCAAGTATATTTACAACGACGAGGAGCTTGGCGAGTGGCTGCCAGGGCTGGCTGGGCTTGCCCCAAAGGTTCAGCAACTGCATGTGCTGTTCAATAATTGTTACGGCGATTACGGAGTCAGGAACGCTCATGACATGGGAAGGCTTATGAAGTCGCAATTACATCTGTTTCCCGACTCTCTGAAAGCTCGGAAGGGAGAAGGCTCTGGCAATGCGCAAGAGCCTTCTCCCTAATTGTAGTGCTACCCCACCCCAAGCGGGGATAAACCCCGCCACTACTTTGCCTGACTATGTATTTGTATTGTATGGGAGGGCGTAAGTTCCTGTCGCTTATCACGAGGACAAGAACAATCACAAGCAAGTGGCCATCTACTAGTTCCAATCCCCCTGAGAGGATTAGTTCTTTTCCGACTCTCCGCTTTGATTTTAAAGCTAATTTCCGAGCGGCAGCCTGTTTTCTCCCATTTTAGCGCCAAAAGGACATATTTTCAACAGTTTTGTATTCCGAGGGGCTTCAGGATTGAATAGTTTACATCTTCGATTTCCTGCGACGCCTGAGATAAAACACCAGTGCAGGAATCCATATCCAGCAGAAGATGCCAATCCAGATGAGAGCAGTCACGATGCCCCTCAGGAACGTTACCAGGCCTCGTATTGCTGACCTGATGGCGTTGGAGGGACTCCATGGCCCTGCCAGGGCTCCTGGCTCGCTCAGGCTTATCTGGATAAACGACATATCCGAGGTGCGTTCCAGGTATTTCATGCGCCCTTCGATTTGCTCGATTTGCCCTCGTATGTTAGAGAGCTCTCGCCACACCTGTATTGTGTCCTCCACCGTTTCCGCCCTCTCCAGCAGTGCCAGGTACTGGCTCTCGGTTGCCTCCAGGTTACGTAATCGGGCCTGCAAGTCGACATATTCCTCGGTCACATCTATGCTATCGGTGCTCTCATGGGGAACATCTATTGCCAGTTGCCGAAGTCTATCAAATGCCTGGTCGAATTTCTCGACAGGAATGCGGATGTTCATGTTAGCCGAGGGCCCCTCATCGGTCTCATATTTATCTGATGAAACAACATACCCGCCCAGTTCATCAGCTATGCTGGCGATTTCGTCCATGGCAGTAACTACAGACTCTACTTCCAGTGATAGGTGACCACTTTTCACAATCTTGCGTTCGACATTTAAGTCAACGGGGATTTCCCTGCCCGGATAGCCTTGCTCTTCAACAGACTTGCCTGTTGCTTCGTCAGCCCATTCTTCCGACGGTGCTGGCATTGAGGGCATCGATGGAGCGCCTGCCGATGCACAGGCAGCGGTTAGCGTTAGTGCCAGTACGAGCAACAGCGGAATTGGGAATTTGAATCGCTTATTCATCTACTTACCTCCTTGAAAAACATTTAGCATTCCATGAAGCATGGACATATTTGCTATTCTAACATTAAAAACGGAAAATAGCCTTCAAAGGTTTATGGTGCGTGCGGAGATACTTGTGCTGCATAGCTGCATGGTGGGACTAGAAGGTATTGAGAGCCAGCGCAGGGAGGTGTAGAATAGCAAGCTGTTATTCGATGTGGGAAAGTTGATGGGTTGAGATAGAATGAGATGTTGATATGAGTCTGTTTGTAATAGTATTGATTCTCTGCTCTTCCTTCATGCATGCGGGCTGGAATCTGCTGGCTCATCGTGAGAGGTCCGAGGCGGTTTTTTTTCACAGGATGTTGCTGCTGACAGTCCTGATTGGCTTTGTGCCGGGGGTGGTGAGCGAGGCACTAACGCATTCCCTTCCTCTTGAAGCCTGGATATGTGTTGCTGGCTCAGGACTCTGTAGCGGGGCTTACTTTTTCTGGCTGTCACGCTCATACGAGTCCTCGGATTTCACTGTGGTTTACCCCATAGCGCGGTCTTTGCCCGTGCTCATGGTGGGGCTTGGCGATGTGTTGCGGGGAAGGTATGTGACGTCTGTTGGCTGGATGGGAATGTTGCTGGTGGTTTGCGGTTGTATTCTTGTCCCGCTCCGCTCGTTTGGCGACTTTGCTCAGCAGCGATATTTCAATCGAGTGAACCTGTGGATGTTCTTCACTGCGCTGGGAACAGTGGGTTACACGATGCTGGATAAGATTGCCGCCGAGGTTGTGCATCAGGGCCCGGCGACGGCTGCGCGATACGGATACATATTTGCCCTGTTTACCTATGGAGTATACGCTTTGTTGTTACGTATATTTAAGAGAGGAGGACGAAGCTCAAATTCAGTTGGCTGGAAAGCTCCCTTTCTCGCTGCCTGGCTGCATTTCGCTGCATACTGGCTGGTGCTCTGGGCGTATCAGTTGTGCCAGCATGCCAGCTACATCCTTGCCTTCAGGCAAATTAGTATAGTCATTGGCGTGATACTGGCTTTTGTTATTTACAAAGAACAGGGGCGGGCGATTCGCCTGGCAGGCACGTTCGTTCTTGCCTCTGGCCTGGTGCTCATCAGCCTGTGGGGTGGGTGAGGTGTTATTTGGGATAAAGCCCGCCTCCATGGCTAATGAATATCAAATTGAATGTCGGATTTGTGTGTTAAACTATTTTTACGTGTTGCAATGTTCTTTAATTAGCGGCTTGCAAACCGCCCACAGGAAGCACAGGGAGATTGAATTTGCGCTTGCACATATGTGGAGAGATGAATATACAGTGAGTATAGAGTTTATTGAAGAGATTGAACAGGAGTATGGATATGCTTCCGAAGCAGTCGATTGAGCCTTCGACGTCGCCTGATGGTAAGGGTTGGCGCAAAGCCTTCAGCTCTCTGCAAATTCGGAATTACCGCTGGTACTGGGCGAGCAGTGTGAGTAGCTTTTTTGGCTTCCAGATGCAGTTGGTGGCTCGTGGTTGGCTGATCTACGATATGACGAGTTCTCCACTTCTCCTGGGAATTGTCACCGCTGCATGGGCAGTGCCTACCCTGATAATCGGCCCCTTCGGTGGCGTGATAGCCGACCGCGTGGAGAAGCGAAACCTTATCGTGATTAATCAAATTGTAACTGTGATTATTACCTT
>Ga0265594_1001050_pt1 | contig 21965 bp, 13 predicted proteins | sample saktaG_11_FD_190147 | JGI IMG/M metagenome (GOLD analysis project Ga0265594, IMG submission 190147) | Saline water microbial communities from Sakinaw Lake, British Columbia, Canada - sak_2011_5_24_80m | ecosystem: Environmental > Aquatic > Non-marine Saline and Alkaline > Saline ... | reverse complement strand
TTTATGAAAAACTAAAAACTATTCCTCATGGTATTGTCAACCAGTTAAAGAAATTACAGGCATATAATCCTGATTATACAACACTTGCATCCATACAACGTGAAATTGACAATATAACACAACAAAGGCAGTTATTCCTTAATGAATTAATAATTTTGCTTACTGATACTGTAAATAATCGTAAAGATGATGCAATAACTTTACTGGAAAACGAAGGAACAACTGGGGCAGAACAAACACTTATTGCAACATATATTGCTGATAGTAATCTTACAGATGCTGCAACAAAACTTGCAAATATTCCGGTTGATGACCCTGAGGTCTATGACTGGGTGCAATTAAATTATATTTTACTAAATTTATATGACCAGGGTAAAACATTGTATCAGTTAGATAGTTTGCAAATACAGTTTATAAGAGACCTGGCATACAAATGTCCTGCTGGACTTGGAACAAGCAATGCACAGGCAATACTTGACTTGTTATACAGGGAAGAAGTTCCTGAATGTCCGGCTGAAATAAATATAAAATCATTAAACATACCTGGAACTTCTGATTTTGCTGACACAAATAAAGAAGACGAGATACTTGGTAAGAATTATCCTGACCCATTCAATAACACAACAACAATACCATATTGCCTGCCTGATGACATAAAAGGCACAATAGAAATAAGAGACGTTTCAGGCAGATTAATTGCACAATACAAAGTATTCAGCAGTGAAAATACAATAAAAGTTAATACAAAAAACTGGAGTCCCGGTATATATACATATAGTTTAATAATTAAAGATATGCCGATGATTAGTAAAAAAATGGTAATTACTAAATAACAATGAAACAAAAAATTACGGATTACGGATTTCAGATTACGGATAAACAATGAAATAAAAAATCAATAATCAAGTTATGAAACTTTTAAAAAAATTTATAATAATTATAGTCCTGATATTAGACAGTGCTTTTTCATATTCCCAGACATGGCATACTGATGGTTTAGGAGATAGCTTATGGAATTCTAGTGGTGGTACTATTTATGTAGAATCATTTCATAACCAGGGTGAATATTTATATATGGGTGGAGCTTTTGAATATATAGGACCTTTGCTGGTTAATACTATTACTAAATGGGATGGTGTTAATTGGAATGCCCTATCAAATGGGGTAACAAATACCTGTGAAGTACAGTGTTTAGAAACATTTAATAATGAATTATATATGGGGGGTGGATTTTGGGACGTAGATTATCAGTCAAATATAAAACGTTTAGCAATATGGAATGACACAAACTGGCGTGGACCAAGTATTGGAATGCCTAATGGACCTGTTTATGATTTTAAAGTATTTGATAATAAATTATTTATAGCAGGAAATTTTGGACATATTGGGACAATTGCATTTGATAAAATAGCAGCTTATGATGGCACAAACTGGCTCAATGTGGGCAGTATGGGTCTGTGGACACAGGCATTAGAAGTTTTTAACGGAGAATTATATGCCGGAGGTTACTGGGGTTTACGAAAATATCTTGGAGGCACAAGCTGGCAAGATGTGCCTGGAGGTCCTAATTACTGGGTTAATGATATGTGCGTGGATATAGTTAATAATTTTTTATATGTAGGCGGTGCATTTACACAGGTTGCAGATACCTTGAATTCATATATGGCTGCTATGTGGGATGGCTTTCAATGGAACTCTCTTGGAACTGATTTGAGTTGTGATGTTTATTATCAAGCAATGGCAGTTTACAGAGGAGACCTGTATGTAGGCGGATGCACGGATACATTACTTAATGGAATGCCTGTAAATTATATTGCCCGGTGGAATGGCACAAAATGGGATAGCTTGGGTAAAGGAGCTAATAATGTAGTAGCAACATTAGAAGTTTTTAAAGACACTCTGTATGTAGGCGGAGCATTTACTTATGTAAACGGCAACCAATGTGCTTATGGTCTTGCCAAATGGTTTATGCCTGATACAAGCTGCAATTATTTACATGCAATTATATATCCAAAAAATACAGTATATTATGTAAAAGATAGCATTGCTATACAATTTTACAACAATAATGCTTATGTTGATACCTGGCAATGGGATTTTGGAGATGGAGAAACAGATACAATACAAAAGCCATTGCATATATATTACAACCCTGGCATTTATAATGTATCAGTTATTGTGAATTATCAGAATTGCAAGGATACTGCAACTACAATGATTACTGTTAAGCCCTGCGATTCGTTACAGGCATTCATACATACTTCTGCAGACACTATTTTTTATACAGATATCAATCCTATTCCTAACGTAATTTTTTATTCAAATCCTAATGCCGACAGTTGGGATTGGGATTTTGGAGATGGTACAACAGGCACAGGTTCTAACAATTCACATAAATATGACACAGCTGGAACCTATTTGGTTTCTGTTATTGTTGTATATGGAAATTGTGCAGATACTGCATATAAGACGATAACCATAATAAATAATACAGGAATAAAAGATATAAACGTTAAAGAACTTGACTTTAAATTATATCCAAATCCAAGTGATAATAGTTTTACCATAGAAGCATACATTGCTGCAGATGACAAAGGCATAATTAAAATATATAGTTTAAAAGGAAAGTTGTTAAAAGAACTTATTTTTAAAAAAGGCAGTAACAAGACAATGGTTCATACATTGGGCTGGAGAAAAGGAATTTATGTATGTAATCTTATTATAAACGGCAAAGTAGTTAAGAGTGAAAAAATGGTAATTACTAAATAATTATGAATTATGAATAATAAAAAATTTAGAACATTTTTTTTGTTTATTATAAGTATTCTAATTTTTATGGCTGATGTAAAATCTCAATCATGGAATACCCATTTCAATAATATTGATAGTCTTTGGTGTGAAGGTGGAGTACAAATAAATTCGTTTTTTAATGAAAAAGATAGTTTTTTATATATAGGTGGTGTTTTTCAAAAAATAGATACATTTATAGTTAATGGTATTATTAAATGGGATAATCTAAATTGGAATTCTTATTCTAACGGTATAACACTTTATAGTGGTACCATTAAATGTATAGGAATATTTGATAACAAACTGTTTATAGGAGGGGGGTTTGGAGAAGTAGATTATCAGCCAAATACAAAACGTTTAGCAATATGGGATGGCGCAAACTGGCACGGAACAAGTATTGGAATGCCTAATGGACCTGTTTATGATTTTAAAGTATTTGATAATAAATTATTTATAGCAGGAAATTTTGGACAAATTGGGACAATTGTATTTGATAAAATAGCAGCTTATGATGGCACAAACTGGCTCAATGTGGGCAGTATGGGTATGTGGGCACAGGCATTAGAAATATTTAACGGAGAATTATATGCCGGAGGTTACTGGGGTGTGCGTAAATATCTTGGAGGCACAAGCTGGCAAGATGTTCCCGGAGATCCTAATGGCTATGTTTATGAACTAAAAACAGATACATTTAATAATTTTTTATATGTAGGTGGAGAATTTTTAACAGTAGCTGATACTGTTGCTTCGTATGGTGCAGCTATGTGGGATGGTTTTAAATGGAACTCAATGGGCGCTTATTTAGATTGTGCTGTTTATGAGCAAGCAATGGAACTTTACAGAGGTGATTTGTATGCAGGTGGATGTATGGATACATTACTTAATGGAATGCCTGTAAATTATATAGCCCGCTGGGATGGCACAAAATGGGATAGCTTGGGTAAAGGAACAAATAATGTGGTATATACTTTAAAAAATTTTGAAGACACCTTGTATGTAGGCGGAGCATTTACTTATGTAAATGGCAACCAACGTGCTTATGGTCTTGCCAAATGGTTTATGCCTGATACCAGTTGTAATTATTTACATGCAATTATATATCCGAAAAATGCAGTGTATTATGTAAAAGACAGCATTGCTATACAATTTTACAACAATATTTCAAAAGCCAATACCTGGCAATGGAATTTTGGTGATAGTGAAACAGATACAATACAAAAGCCATTGCATATATATTACAACCCTGGCATTTATAATGTATCAGTTATTGTGAATTATCAGAATTGCTGGGATACTGCAACTACAACAATTACTGTTAAGCCCTGCGATTCGTTACAGGCATTCATACATACTTCTGCAGACACTATTTTTTATACAGATAGCAATCCTATTCCTAACATAAATTTTTATTCAAATCCTAATGCTGACAGTTGGGATTGGGATTTTGGAGATGGCACAACAGACACCGGTTTCAGTAATTCACATAAATATGACACAGCTGGAACCTATTTGGTTTCTGTTATTGTTGTATATGGAAATTGTGCAGATACTGCATATAAGACGATAACAATAATAAATACAACAGGAATAAAAGATATAAACATTAAAGAATTGGGCTTTAAGTTATATCCAAATCCAAGTGATAATAGTTTTACCATAGAAGCATACATTGCTGCAGATGACAAAGGCATAATAAAAATATATAGTTTAAAAGGAAAACTGTTAAAAGAACTTGTTCTTAAAAAAGGCAGTAACAAGATAATGGTTCATACATTGGGCTGGAGAAAAGGAACTTATATCTGTAATCTTATTATAAATGGCAAAGTAGTTAAGAGTGAAAAAATGGTGCTGGTAAGATGAGGAAAAATTATGAATTATGAATTATGAATTTAAAATGCCTAAAATACTTAAAATTCAAAATGACTAAAATTATTAATGACAGTGAGCGTAGCGAACAAATGACTATAAATGACTATAAATTAAAAAAATGCCTATGAATAATTGTTGCTCAATATAATGACTATAAATAACCTGATATTTTTGTCTTGATACTTGATACTTAAAAATTAAAAATTATGAATTTTGTGCTTCGTGCTTTGAACTTTGAACTTGAAACTAAAAACCCGTATTCCTTTTATCTATATCTTAAAAAACCTTAACAGCACAATCTCAATAGCCAAAAATATTAATGCTAATATGATAAACAGTTTCCATAATCTTATACCTTGATTTAGTTGGGTTAAGACCTGTGATAATGGTTTGTTTTTAAAGTCCAGAACAAAATAATTATTCAGGACTGCCTTATCTGTTAAATTTGTTAATTCATTTATTTTATAGCATTCAATATTTGATTCTTTACGGTCATAGTTATATGAAATGCCTTGTATCTTATCTTTTCCGGCATACAAATAGTAATTTCCTGCTTCTTTTAATTGATTATGAGTAAAAATATTTATCCTTGAATTTATATTTTTATATTCAGGTATTATTTCAAAATTGCTGTTAACATTCTTTTTTATTTTAAAAATATTTTCTTTTTCTACATTAATATTTTGCAAACTGATAAGAGCATCTTCCCCAATAGTATAGAATAGTTTACTTTGGTTTTCACTTAACAGAGCTATTTTATACATACTTGGCACAAAAATAGAATGTTTTACAAAGTTGCTGAATTGTGGCTCTAAGGCAACTGCTGATAAGTATATTTTTCCTTTGCCTGTTGGCTCCACAGTTAAAAAATCATTTCCATTCTGCATTTTTAACAAATATTCTGAATTGGAATGCGAAGTTTTATTTAAAATATAATATGAAAAGACCGTTGGTAAATCAATATTTTCAGGAATTTTTTCAAATACATCATTATAAATTTCATGGTCTAAATTTATTTTTTCTATTTTGGTATTAACAGTATCTTTTTTTGTGTAATAACTGGCATTTACAGAGATTAAAAAATTATGATAACTTTCCAGATTTATTTCTGCATTAGGAAAAATAATAATGCTTCCTCCATCATTAACAAAAAGTTTTAATTGCTGGGCTAAGCCGGATGAGATATATTTTAACTCATTTAAAATTATTAATTTGTAATTTGAAAAAGATGAATAATCAAGATTGTTTTCCAAAAAATTAGCAAATGTAAAAGCAGAATCTTTGCCAAATAAAGAGTTGAGATAAATATTTTCATTTGTCTCATTAATACTTAATATTGGTATATTTTTGGAAACAAGGTATGAAAAATAAAAACTGTTGTCATAAGTTATAGGATAATCTGTTATTTCAAGCACACCATTTTGAATACCTGTTTTATGGATAGTATATTGCAAAATTATTTCCGTTTCGGAATTAGCATTTATGTTAAAACTTGCTATTGCTCTTTGAGTATTATTAATAGATAACTTAACAGGAATTTTTTCGAGATTGTCGTCAGAATTATTTTTTATACGAGCAATTAATTTAACATTTTGCTCTAATTGCAAAACAGGGGAGTCAAACCAGCAACTGTCAATATAAAGGTTATTGGTTCTGTTAGCAATAACAGGAATAAAATAAACATTTATATTTGTATCATTAGCAAGATTATTAATATCTGTAATATTTTTTTGAAAATCAGAAATAATATAAGATATTTTATTTTTAGATGTTTTTGAATATAGCAAATCCTTTTGACGCAAAACAACTTCTGATATATTTTTTACACAGGGAGAGATATGAATATCTTCAAGCATATTAATAAATTCTTCTTTGCTGACAAATCGTTGGTGCCTGCCTTGAAAATCATTTGTTAATATCTGAAACAGGTCCGAAGATTTATATGTATTAGCTATTTCCAAGGACTTATTTTTTGCCTGCTCAAATAATATTCCATTATCAGATAAAGCATTCATACTGAATGAGTTATCAATATATATACTTATTGTACTGTTTTTTTGGTTTAAATGTTTATTTTCGGAAATTGGAATATAAGGTTGTGCAAAAGCAAAGACAAGACAAGCAATAGTCAAAATACGGGAAAAAAGAACCAAAAGATGTCTGATTTTTGATTCTTTTTGTGTTTCTTGTTTTAATTTACAAATAAACAGTATATTTGAAAAATAAATTTTTTTGAACTTCCTGAAATTAAATAAATGAATGATTACAGGTATAGAAATTAAAAAAAGCCCAAATAAAAAATACGGATAAACAAACTGCATAAACAAAAAATTATTGATAATTTAAAAATAAATAAATATTTTTAGCAAAATTAAAATATAAATCCAGTATAAGAAGTCAAAATGAATGAACAATAAACAAAATTAATTATTTTTTTTTGATTTTGTTAACACTTTTTTATACACATTATGAGTTACAAATTTTTTAAATTATGACATACAGAAAATATATAAACATAATTTTATTTATCTTAACATTATTTTTTATTCCTTTATTATCTACTGGACAGTCATCTAAATCTGCAAAAAAAGCAATAAAAAAAAGTGAAAAATTAAAAGAGAAAAAAGAATGGGAAGCTGAAAAAATATATCAAAAAGCCATTAAACGTCATATTAAAAATCAGACCTCTGAAACAAGAAAGGCAATAAAAAAAACTAAAAAACATTCTGACCAACTTAATAGCCACAAGAAAAAATCATGGTTTAAAAAATGGTTTAAAAAATTGAAAATAAAGAAATCCAACTCACAAGCATATCTGTTTGATAAGGAAATTATGTTAAAAAAACGAACCGAGTTTTGTTATAAATTATAATCCATCCTGATAAATATGGAATTTATAATATGCTAATTAGTGTCTGTTCGTAATGTCGTCATCAGGCAGTTGCCTGATTGAAAGCACCAAATAGCAAATTCCAAAAAACAATCAGGCATCTGCCTGACGATCTCACGAATACCTTTGAACTAGCGAAGCAATTTCATGAACACCATTAAAATAAATATATTATGAGTAAATAAATCTCAAAAATCCAATTATCAAAACTTGTACTGTCAGGCAGTTGCCTGATTACTCAACAGACAAAACTCAAAAATATAAGAAAAAAACATAAAAATGTGGCAGGAAATTTGTAATAAAAAGTATAGTAATTGCTAATGATATGAAAAAAAATAGAACAAAAGGTAATTGAAATAACAGATATATTAATGAAATACTTTTTATGATTTTTTTTCAATTAAAAAAAAAGATTAATTTTGCGATGTCTGTCAGTTAACGGATGGTTTTTAATCTAACAAATTTGCCTTGTGAGATTTATTGCTATACTCTGCTTCGTAATAATTTGAGCTAATTTATCAGGCAGTTGCCTGAAAACAATTATAATTTTAACATATAGTCATTAATTGTCATTAAATAGTCAATAAGCAACTAAATGACAGTGAAGTCAAATGACCACAAATGACAGTGAGCAAAGCGAACAAATGACAGCGAAGCTAAATGACAAATTATCAGGCAATTGCCTGATAACCTCTCAAAGTATAAATAGAATATAAAACAAAATATAAAACTAATGAAAACAAAAATATTATTTCTTTTTCTGATAAGTGTGCTTATAACTTTTTCTTATATAGGTAAAGGCGCTAATAACCAAAAAAACGATTTTAATTATGAAGGTCCTAAATATGGTAAGGATAGTGCTAAATGTGTAATAAATCTTTCTTTATACAGAGAATTTTATAAACAAAAAAACTATGACGATGCAATCTCTCCATGGAGATGGATATTTTTAAATTGCCCTCTTGCCAGTGAAAATACATATATACACGGAATTAATATTGTTAAATATATGTATAAAAAAGAAAAAGACCCTGATATAAAAGAAAAACTTATTGATACATTAATGATGGTTTATGATCAAAGGATAGAATACTTTGGCAAACAAGGATATATACTGGGACGAAAAGGTGTGGATTTGTTTAACCTGCGTCCTACAAGTTTTGAAGAAGTTAATAACATCTTAAAAAAATCTATTGAAATAGAAAAAAAGAAATCCAAAGCTTCTGTATTAAATTATTATTTCAAAACAACTATAGAATTAGTTGGAGACAAAAAAGCTGACACATCTCTTATTATTGATAATTATAATAAAGTAATTGAAATTGTTGAGTATAATATTAAGAATAATCTCAAAGATTCTGCCTATTATAAAACAAAATCAAATATTGAAAATCTGTTTGACCCTTATGCAACGTGTGAAAATCTGATTAATATTTATAGTAAAAAGTTTAAAGAAAATCCAAAAGATATTGAATTATTAAAAAAGATAACAATGGTTCTGAATAAAAAAGAATGCACGGAAAGTCCTTTATTTTTTGAAACTACAGAAACTCTTCATAAGCTACAGCCCTCTGCTGAGTCAGCTTTCTTAATGGGTAAAATGTGTTCGGCAAAAAAATCATATCAAAAATCTGCTGATTATTTGTTGGAAGCAATAAAACTTTTTGAAAGAGAAGAAGATAAAGCAGACAGCTATTTATTATTAGCAGATATATATAAAAAACTTGAGCAATATCCTTTGGCTCGCTCTTATGCTTATAAAGCAGCCAAAATAAGACCTGATGATGGCAGACCATATCTTTTAATTGGTGATATGTATGCTGCCAGTTCAAAATTATGCAATAAAGATGAACTGGAAGAAAAATCTGTATATTGGGTAGCAGTAGATAAATATATTAAAGCAAAAGATATAGATAGTTCATTAGAATCTGTTGCAAATCAAAAAATAAATATATATATACAACATTTCCCTAACAACGAAACTGTCTTTTTTTATAATTTTAAAAAAGGTGATAGTTATACTGTTGGATGTTGGATTAACGAAACAACAACAGTTAGATAAATTTCTAATCACGTAAATGATTATTAAAAAAAATAAAACTTATTTATTTCATAAACGGTTACAGAGTATTATTATACTTCTGTTTATAATCATACTTTCTTCATGCAAAAATGATATTAAGACCGTAAGTTCAATATGTGCCAAAGATAATTCTCCTGTAGAAATAACCAAAGATGTTGAATTTACATATAGCGATTCCGGTCATATTGAAACACTTTTAACAGCACCTATCTCAAACAGATATGTAAGTGATAATCCTTATATTGAATTACCAAAAGGAATGAAAGTAGTATTTTATGATTCTCTTAAAAATATTACATCTTCTATAACTGCTAATTATGCAATAAACTATGAGAGAAAGCATATAATGGAGGCAAAAAACAATGTTATTGTCATTAACTACCAAAAAAAAGAGCAACTAAACACAGAACGTCTTATCTGGGACCAAAACAAAAGGAGCATTTATTCTGATAAATTTGTAAAAATTACTACTAACGATGAGGTTCTTTTTGGAGAGGGCTTTACTTCAAATGAAAACTTTGAGAACTGGTCTATAAACAAACCTACAGGGTCGTTTAATATAAAACATGAGGATTAGTATCTATGTTTAAAGTTCAATGTTCAATGTTCAAAGGTTCCTAATTTTTTATAGCATAATAACAATAAACATTTTTGACAAGATGAATAGTATTGTGTCAATTTAATTATGAAATATTAGAAAATAAATAACAAATTTCAAATAACAAATTATTTCGTATTTCACAAGGCAGGTAAATCACAAATTCAAATCTTCAATGACCAAAATATTATATATTCCAATTATTTTGTTATTAAACAAGTTTTGAATTTTGGATTTTAGTAATTGGAATTTACCTGCCCCGTGAAATAATTTAGTGATTGTTATTTGTAATTTCATCAAAATCAGGTGACTGCCTGACAAAACTAATTTGTCATATTAATAATTATGTTAAATTAAATTTATCAGGATATTTAGCTGTCTTGCCTCTGTAAAAATCTTCAATAAATTTAAAATCCTTATCAAAGTTACCTGACGGATAAATAACATGTCCTATACCAGCTTCTTTTTTCTTATAATCTAAATATCCCAATACTATTGGAACTTCAGATGATTGTGCTATATAATAAAATCCTTTTTTCCAGTGCGGATTATATTTGCGAGTGCCTTCGGGTGTAATTGTTATGATAATAGAATCATTTTGTTTTAAAATATTAGCAACATAGCTAACAACTAAATTGGCGCTATCTCTTTTAACAGGTATGCCACCTAATTTTTTAAGTATTTGACCTAATGGGAATTTAAAAAACTCTTTTTTTATCAAAAATTTAACATTAACATTTAAGGCAAAATATACCAGTCGTCCTATAATAAAATCCCAGTTACTTGTATGTGGAGCAACAATAAGAATACTTTTTTTGATTTCAGGAGTAATATTTGCAATTATTTTCCATCCAAAGGTCTTTAATATGAATTTTGAAATAATTTTTAACATTTTTGATATAAAAAAAGTATAAAAAAAAGACCTCTTTTAAGTAGAGGCCTTTTTTATGTGGGCGGTATAGGAGTCGAACCTATGACCTCCTGGGTGTAAACCAGATGCTCTAAACCAACTGAGCTAACCGCCCAAATAAAATGCAAATATAAATAAAAAATTACACTATTACTTTTTAAAATCTTATTTTTTTAGCAATTTTTTTTAATACTTCAACAAGTTCAGCACAAGTCTTTGTAAATTCAAAGCGGCGGTTGCAGTATGCTAAATTGCTATTCCATCTCAGGTTGAAAATCCATCTTATATAGGCGGATTGAAAAGATATTTATATTTGTATAATGCCAACGGATTAGTTAGTATGTTAAAAAAAATTATTTCCGTTACATAATAACCAATCGGTATTAAATTAAAATGTTTATCTTGTTAAATCCTGCTTTGCAGGAGCAACTTTGTTGCTATTTAACAGGGTAAAAAATATAGCAGATAAAAAAATATACCAGTCAGTCAAACAAATTCGGCTACTGACGAATGCCTGACTTGAGAAATAAATTATACCGCCACTGCCACTGCTACTTTAATTCTTGTCAGATAATAATAACACTTCTTTCAGAAATCTTTTTTTATCAATTGGCACAACGCCTACTTTTTCACATACTAATCCGCCTGCTATATTTGATATTAAAGCAATAATATCCGGAGCAAGATTTAATGCTATACATAAAGCAGCCACACTAATAACAGTATCGCCGGCACCTGAAACATCAGCAATATTGCGTATATGTGCAGGTATTTTTTTAACTGTTATATTTTTATCTTTATATAAGGATTGTTTAGAACTAATAAATATTCCATCTTTTGAAAGAGTAACCAAAATATTTTCTATGTTCTGTTTGTTTTGAAAATCAGTAATTATTTCAGCTAAATCTTCAATATTTTGCGGAGTAGAATCAAGTTTTAGACCTTGTTTTAGCTCTTTTAAATTAGGTTTAAACAATGAAACATTTTTATATGATTTAAAATTTCGTATCTTAGGGTCTGCTATAACAGGAATATCTAATTCTTTAGCTTTTGAAGTAATTTTTTGAATAAAATCAGGAGAAATAATCCCTTTATCATAATCTTCAAAAATAATAACTTTTATTTTTTCTTTTTCTAATAAATTATTAATAATGTCTAATAAATTATTTTTTTCTTCAAAATTAATATTCAAATCCGTTTCTTCGTCAACTCTTAGCATCTGTGTGTTGCCACTTATTATTCTAAATTTTACACTGGTAATACGATTATTGCTTTTGAAAATACCTTTGTTACTTAGATTTTGCTCTTTAAGAAGGTTGGTAAATAGATTTCCTTTATCGTCGTCTCCTATTACAGAGCAAAGAATAGGGCTTGCTCCTAATGCCTTAATGTTTAAAGCTACATTAGCTGCTCCGCCAAGACGATTTTCTTTCTTTTTTATATTAACGACAGGAACCGGTGCTTCAGGCGATATTCTATCTACATCTCCCCACAGATAAGAATCGATCATCACATCACCAATAACCAAGACCTTTAATTTATTGAAAGAATCAAATATTTTTTGGATTTCTTTTTTTTTCAACATTTAAAATATACTATGTTTTTATTCATACTCTATCAAGGTGCAATAATTAACAGTTGAAAAGTAAACATTTTCTTTAAACTTAAAATCTAAATATGATGCCATTCCTGCCTTTTGATCAATTTCAATAATATTGCTATAACCTAATTCTGCTTTATCCTGGTCAAAAACATTTAATTTTAATTTGCCTTTAAAATTTTTATCAAAAATAATATGTAAAGAAATATTTTTATTGTTTTCTGTTTTTCTTATTTCTTCAACTTGAATGCCTTTATCAATAAGATTATTTTGAACAAAAGTTTTAATTAAAATTGTATCTCCTTCTGAATCTATGATATTTCCTGATAGCACTTTTGTAAAAGATTCTCCTGCTAAATTATCACCTGATTCTTCCTCACTATCTTCATCTTCTTCATCATTATAGTTGTAATAATAAGTGGTGCCTTTATTATCATGTCGTTTTTCTATTATTTGTTTAATATGAAATTTCCCTTTTGCTTTATTAACAATTTTTTTTACTACTATAAAAATGCTCATAATACATAAAGCTAAACTAATAAATAAAACAATGGCACCGGGTAACCATAATTTTTGTTTTTTTTGTGTTAAACCAAGTATTAGTAAAACAATACCGACTATACTTAAAGCTATTGAAAAAATAACTATCAAATAAAGAGTTAATAAATTCATAATAATAAATTTTATAGGTTAATAAATTATTTTAATTATTAATTGCACAAAGATAAAAAAAATTATGTTATATATATTTTTTTATGCATATTTTTGTTTTCTTATAATATATTGAATTATCCCTAAAATGATAACTAATAAGATTGGAATCAGAATATTTAATATTTGGCAAGATAGTTTATTATTATTAACTTTTTGTCTGTCTAACAATCTTAATTTCAATTCTTTTGACCTTACGGATATAAGTCCGGACTCATCACAAAGATAATTTACCGCATTAAGAATAAAATCTTTATTTCCAAAAGTTTGTCTTGTATATTTGTCATATCCTAAAGGATAAGGATAAATGCTTCCATCCTGTAGATATTTTACCTGATTTTTAATAATATCTCCATCTGATACAACTATCATACTATTTTTTTTACTTTCTCCTTTAAATTTTATTTCTTTATTATCTCTAATTACAGGAGGAATCCTGTTTTGAAATACGGACTTGAACTTTCCTTGCAGCAATACTGCTATTGGCAAATTTGGTCTGTTATATTGACGTTTATCAGGTTCATGCATTAATAAGTCAAGGTTTATGCGACAAGGAGCATTGACAAATCTTGAATAAGGTGAAGTAGTTAATAAGATTGTTTTTTTTATACTATCTGTTCCAACTGTATCCAAACTGCTTACAAATTCGCATTTAATAACATTAAGATTATTGACGATAGGATGGTTTATTCTTGGCACAATAACAGGAAAAAAATACCAGGGCAAAAACGTTTGTTGTGGCTTATCTCCTGTCTGCCCTGTTACTACTGGTATTGGTAAAGCATTCAAATCAAGAATTAAATTTTTGTTTATACGGACACCATAATTAAAAAGTTGGTCTTCAAGATTCAAATCATTGGCAATTCCTATTGTCTCATACGATTTTTTTAAACTATCCATACTTGCAAAGACAGGGTCTATTAGCCAAAGCACTTTCCCGCCATTCATAATAAACTGATCTATAATAAACTTATCTTTCTCATCAAAAGTAGAATCCGGCTTTGCAATGATAATTGCAGAATATTTATTTTGGTTTATTATTTTTGTAGAATCTACTAATTCACGTTTAGACAAACTATTTAGTTTTCCATTTATTTTTATTCTCTCAACATCATAATATTCAGATAATGAATAAGAAATGTCAGCGACATCATATTTATTAAGTTCTCCATGACCTGTTATAAAGGCAATTTTGGGTTTTTTGATTATTGTCAGTTTTCTTATTATGCTTGAAATATTATATTCAAGTACCTGTATGGAATTATTAAGAACAGCTTCCGGAAACGTTCCTATTTGTGTTATTAGCAATTGAAGAGCAAGTTCCTTACCTTTATATGAGACCAAAGCTCCTGGAAAAATAATCTGTTGTGAAGATGCACCTGTGTTTTTTACATGTAAGTCAGTTGGCTCTAATCCTTTCTCAACTAATTGTTTATAAATTTTATTTATACTTTTTTTGTCTTTATTTTTTAAAGGATTAATAAATTCATACTGTATGTTATCAGAATAAGCCCTAAACTCATCAAGCATTTCTTTTGTTTCGTTTTTTAAACGTTTAAATCCGGCAGGAAAATCTCCTTCAAGATATATTTTAAAGTAAACAATATCATCAAGATTTTTTAGCTGGTTTTTTGTAGCATCTGAAAGAGTATATCTTTTTTCAGAAGTCAAATCAAATCGTGTAAAAACAAAAGAGCTAATAATATTAATCAATATAATAATAATCAAACTTAATATAAGCTGAGTAATATTTTGTTGTTTTATTCCTTTTTTTTTATTTTTCATAAGCTTGTATTTTTAACAAGACAAAAGTTTTAAGTTTCCAGTTCAAAGCACAAAGTTCAAAACTTTTTTTGTTCAATTTTTACCATTTTCTGCTTTCCAAAGATATTTTCGTTAAAAGAATAAATAAAGCATTAATACTAATAAAATATAAGACATCTCTTGTATCAATAACTCCCCGACTCATTGAAGTATAATGAGCATTAATTCCGAGAGATTGAATTAATAAGTCAGCATTGCCAAACAAATTAAAAGAATAAATAAATTCAAATCCTATATAGGAAAAACCACATAAAAGAAGAGATATGATAAAAGATATAAGTTGATTATTTGTCAATGATGAAGCAAATAGCCCAATTGAGACAAAAGCAGAGCCCAAAAACAGCAGACCTATATAAGAACCCCACATTCCGCCCATATCAAGATTTCCTGGAGGAGAACCTAATCTGTAAACAGAAAAAAAGTAAACAAGGGTAGGAATAAGAGAAAAAAATACTAATAATAATGATGATAGATATTTTGATAAAATTATTTGATAATCATTTATTGGCTTTGTTAGTAATATCTCTATTGTGCCTGTTTTTTTTTCATCAGCAAATAATCGCATAGTGATTGCAGGCACAAGAAAAAGAAATACAAAAGGAGCAAGCACAAATAAACCGTCAATATTGGCATATCCTGAATTTAAAATATTAAAGTCAAGAGGAAACACCCACAAAAATAATCCATTAATAAGTAAAAATACAATTATAACTATATATCCAATTAATGAATTGAAAAAACTATTAATTTCTTTTTTTAACAGGACTAACATATATTTATTTTTAAAGTTACAATTTTCAAAATTTCAATGTTGATATTTTTGATAATGGATTAAATCCGTTGATGAACCGACGGGTTAACTCGTCGGTTGCGGATAATGATTCGCATATCAATATATTTAACCTATGACCATATTTTTTTGCAAATATACTAAAAATAGAAGTCCCCTAAAATTATACAATTGCCTGATATTTAAATAGTTACTTATTTTTTTCTAAAAAAAATCTCAATAGGTGTTCCGTTAAAATCAAATTTTTCTCGTATTTTATTTTCTAAAAATCTCTTATAAGATTCTTTGATATATTGCGGCATGTTACAGAAAAAGGCAAAAGCAGGAAAATAAGTTGGCAATTGAGTAACATATTTTATTCTAATATATTTTCCTTTATTACAAGGTGGTGGAAATTCATTAATCAAAGGGAGCATTTCTTCATTTAATTTGGAGGTAGTAATACGTCTACTACGATTTTTATACACCTTGTTAGCTAATTCAAGAGTTTTAAAAATCCGTTGTTTATTTAATACAGAAGTAAAAATAATAGGGACATCGTTAAAAGGAGCTATTTTTTCTTTGATTTCTTCTTCAAAGGTTTTATAAGTATTTGTTTCTTTATCAAATAAATCCCATTTATTTACTATAATAACAACTCCTTTTCTGTTTTGTTTGATGATATGAAATATATTAAGGTCTTGATTTTCAAATCCCGAATTAGCGTCAATCATTAACAGGCATACATCGCTATTTTCTATTGCTTTTATAGCACGTATCGTTGAATAAAATTCTATATTTTCAAAGACCTTGGTTTTTTTTCTTAGTCCGGCAGTATCAATAAGCAGGAAGTCAAATCCAAATTTATTATATCTTGTATATATAGAGTCCCTTGTGGTGCCTGGTATTTTGGTAACGATATTTCTTTCTTGGTCTAACAAAGTGTTTATTAAAGAAGATTTTCCGACATTAGGTTTACCCACAACAGCATATTTTGGCAAATCATCAGGTTCTTCATCTTTTATATTATCTAATTCTTTTACAACATCATCAAGCAAATCGCCTGTGCCACTACCATTTATAGAAGAGATAGAATATATTTTTTCAAAGCCGAGATTATAAAATTCATTAGCATCATTTATCAGTTTATTATTATCAACTTTATTAACGACAAGGAATATTTTTTTATCACTTTTTTTCCTTAATATATTAGCAACATCAATATCTAAAGATGTAATACCTGTTTTTACGTCAACCATAAATATTATAATATTAGCTTGGTCTATTGCAACAGTTATTTGTTTAATTATTTCTTTTTCAAAAATGTTGTCTGAATTTTCAACATATCCGCCTGTGTCAATTATTGAAAAATCTTTTCCGTTCCAGTATGTCTTACCATATATTCTATCGCGTGTTACACCACTTGTGGCGTCTTCTATTGCCTGACGTTTTTTTGTTAATCTGTTAAAAAAAGTTGACTTCCCAACATTTGGTCTGCCTAATATTGCTACAATGTTTTCCATTTTTAGTTTTTAGTTTCCTGTCTTCAGTTACAGGTTCAAAGTATTTAGTATCAAGTTCAAAGCACAAAGGCACAAAGGCACAAAGGCACAAAGGCATAAAGGCACAAAGGCATAAAGGCACAAAGGCACAAAGCACAAAACTCATAATCCGTAATTTGTAATCCGTAATCAATAATCAATAATCCGTAATCCGTAATTTTTCAAGTATCAGGTATTCTGTTTCCAATTTCATTTTTTATTTATTATAAACAGGCAAAGAGATATAGAAAGTTGTTCCTGTATTTTCTTTTGATTTAAACCATATTTTTCCGTTTGAATTTTCAATTATGCTTTTAACCATTGCAAGTCCCAATCCCATTCCACTTGTTTTTGTTGTAAAATTTGGCAAAAATACTTTATCTAATTGGTCTTTGGGTATTCCTGAACCATTATCAGATATTGTAATGATATTTAGATGTTTTTGCGTTTTTATTGATATATCAATTATTCCTTTTTGTTTTTTATTAATTGCCTGAATAGAATTTTTTATCAGATTATTAAAAACTCTTAATAGTTGTTCTCTGTCAGCAAATATAAAGATATTATTTTTCTCTGTTTTTAAATTAATAGAGATATTATCAAGATTTTTGAACAAGCCAATAGAATAAGATATAAGTTTTGTGAGTTCTAATTTTTTATTGTTTTGTTGTGGTGTTTTGGCAAAGTTAGAAAATTCTGTTGCAATAGTAGAGAGCGTATCTATTTGTTCTATGAGCGTATTAGTAAAATGTTTAAGCTTTTTGTCCCAGTTTGGTGTTTTTTCTTCCCATGCTTTTTGTAGATATTGAACACTGAGCTTCATTGGCGTAAGAGGATTTTTTATTTCATGAGCTACTTGTTTAGCCATTTCTCTCCATGCGCTTTCCCGTTCTGATTTTGCTAATAGTTCAGCACTTTCAGAGAGTTGATCTATCATTTTGTTATATTCTGTTATCAAGCTGCCTATTTCGTCATTTTTACTCCATCCAATTTTTTCGTTTTTGCCTCCTAATTTTATCTTTCCTATTTTTCCCTGAATAAGTTTTAATGGTAAAGTGATATAATTAGATATAGGAAAGGTTATAAAAAGAGACAGTATTATCAGTATAACATAAATATTAATAGAAGCAACAAAAAAATTGGATATTTCTGTTTGAAATTCACTTTGTTTTGCAAAACAGGGAAGATTCAGATATGCTATAACTTTGCTTTGATTATTAATAAAAGGTGTATAAGAAGACGAATATTCCAAATTTCCAATTTTTTCTTTATTTATAAACAAAGTTTTTTTAGTAGCAGAGAGTTTATTAAAGGCAATAGTATTTATTTTGGCAGACACAAGCCCTTTTGTAAAGATTTCAGGTCTTGAAGAAGCAATAAGATTTCCATTTAAGTCATACAGATTAATATCAGCAAAAAATACATTGGAAAATTTTATTAACAGGTCTGAAATATAATCATACATATCAGGTGTAAGTTCTTTATAATCTGATAGTTTGTGCTCAACTTCTATAAGTATTGAATGCATTTTTTCAATAATGATTTTATTGTTTTTGTCTTTGTTAATGGTATTAAAATGAAACAAAGAAGAAGCACTAATAGCAAATGAAGCAACAACAATTAATGTAATATAAAGTTGTAATCGTGTTTTAAAGCTTGATTTTATATTTTTTATTATAAGAAAGAATTTTTTTATTAAGATAAGAATCAGGATATAAGTTATTAAAAATATTATCAAAAAGAATGGGAAAGGAGCAATTACATTTAAAAGTCCTTTGTTTTTTTTGCTTATAATTAAGTTGGTATAATCATCAATTTTATATAACAGGTGGCTAAAATCATCTTTATTAAAGAAAGAAAATTCTGCATTAGATAAAAGCAAGGAATCTATATTAATATTATAAAAATATTTACCAAACTGATTGATTAATATTCCATTTTTATATTTAGCATAAGAATAATCTGTAAAGTTTGTGTTTTCGTATATTCTTTTATTGGTCAATAGTTTGGGATAGCCAAGGTCTTTTGTGATAAATTTAGAGTTTAATTCTATAAATAATGATACTGGCAATAAGCTATCTGCATTTTCAAAGAATATAAATTTAGCGATATAATTATTTTGCTCAGAGCCATCATTAAGATAAAAAAGATTTTTTGATGAAGTTGGCTGTCCAATATTTTTAATTATTTCCTTAAAAAAATCATTACAGTTTACATTAATATATTCAGGTTTTATAAACAAACTATCCAAATTTTTACAAATTGTTATTTGTAATCTGTATTTTGACCAGTATGATGTAAAATATTTTTGTTTTACATACTTAATAGTTTGCTCGTCGCTGACAGGTGAATTTTTTAAATATTTGATAACAGTATTATCTTTTTTGATTTTATTTTCAATATCCTGAAACAGATATTCAGCAACAGGGTCTTTTTCTGTTGACAGCTTTATGGCAAGTGACTTTCTGTTCTCTTTTTCTTTTATATCATTATATTTATAAAGTAAATAAGTTGAAAACAAAGAGAATAGAATTAAAAAGAATGCAGTGAAAAGAAAATAACTAATAATTTTTGTATTATAAAATTTAAAATACCAAAACGAAATTATAAAAGCAACAGGCACAATCAAATATACTATTTCAAAATTATTTGAAAAAAAAGTTATGAAAACAAATGGAATTGTTGTTATTAAAAGGGTATAAAAAAAACTTTTTGCAGATAAAATATTACATACAACTTCGCATAGTTTGTTTGATATAAAAAAAAATGAAAATAACAGAATTGATATTATAAATAATCCTGTAAAGCTAAAACAGGATAAGCTAAAAAAGTTGTTTAAATTAAATGATATATTTGAATTAATAATCAGACCTTTAAAAAAATATACAAGGACAAAAAACAATGTAAAAACAGCAGAAAATGACAAAAAAGAGTATAAATACTTTCGGACAGGGACATTCAGAAAAATTTTTAACTTATTTATACTCGTTTGTTTTATACCGGTAAAAATCAGGATAGAGATATAAATAATTAACAATGAATTGATTAAAAAATCACCTAATGATGGTAATAATGAGGAATTGGCATAATAAAAAGGGCTAAAAAGCGATGTGTCATACAGTATATTGGGAAATTTAAAATAAAACTGAATGATTCGTATTAAAATCAGTTCAGTTATAAATGCCAGAAGAAAAGTTTTTTTGTTATTAAAACATAACTTATTAAAATAAAACAAAAAAGATATAAAACACAATATGCTTAAAATGTAAAATAATATAATTGCGGATGTTTTACTGCTGGATATTTCAGGACATTTATCAAATTGTAATGAAAACAAAAAATCTTTGTTTTTATTATATATGTTATACAAGCCCTTTTCGGTTGAAATATTTGCGTTGGATGAAATTTTAAAGGCATTTTGAAATCTATTTATCAGATAATCATTTTGGTAGCAATAATCGGTCTTTATTAGTATCAGACCTATAATAATTTGATTATTATTTTTTAGTTTTTTTACTTCAAACCAGGCATTTTTAAGATGGACAAAGTTGTTTTCAAAAATATTTTTGTCATAATAATTGCAGACAGGAATAGCATTGTGAGACCAGTATTTTAGAGAGTCGTTTTCATATATAAGAAATAAAAGACCTTTTTTATTAAATAAGTTATTAAAATATTCAGGGATAAGATTTTGTCCGTAAAATCCGTTTTTATTATCTTTTTTGATTTGAGTAAGAACTTTTTCTGTTTTGTTTTCTTTTGTTAAAAGGGTCTTCTCAAAAGAGCTTACTGTTGATAAACAGTTTTTATCAAAATCATTAAAATATTTTAAAGAAAAAGCTATTAAAAAAGATATAACAGATATAATTAACAGGACTGATATTTTGTTTTTAAATAGTTTCATTGATTTAATTTTATTTTATAAAGGCAAATTTACATAAAAATATTATTTAATAAATATTTTTTTTATTCAGCCCTCTTTCCCAACAATAATAAACATTAGTGAAAATATTTTAATTTTTTTTTGTCTTTTCTGATAAAAATATTAAAAAAACACTTGACATTTGATAAAAAATGTTTATCTTTACAAAATCAAATTTTATCTTTATAATTTATTAAATCATAAAATTATAATGATTATGAAAAAAATAATAAATTTATTATCATTTATTATGCTCATAGCATTGAGCATATATTTTCAAAATTTAAACGCACAGGAAATTGCTGTTCAGCAATGGGTAGCAAGATATAACGGACCTGACTCATTGCAGGATGCAGCGGTCTCTGTTGATGTTTTTGACAATGTATATGTGTCAGGCACAAGTAAAAATATTCCATTTATCCAGATGAATAAAGCTGACTATGTTACTATAAAATATG
>Ga0265594_1001048_pt1 | contig 21985 bp, 24 predicted proteins | sample saktaG_11_FD_190147 | JGI IMG/M metagenome (GOLD analysis project Ga0265594, IMG submission 190147) | Saline water microbial communities from Sakinaw Lake, British Columbia, Canada - sak_2011_5_24_80m | ecosystem: Environmental > Aquatic > Non-marine Saline and Alkaline > Saline ... | reverse complement strand
AACAGGGCACATGATTTCTATATCATCTGAAATTCAGATGACCAGATATCACAGAAGATAAACCTGCTGCATATTTTGTCAGTTTATACATCATGAATATATATACGGTACAGACAAAAATCCTGAAATAATGAAATTATCATGCAACAATGGGAAATGATAAAAACCAGGACAGATGAGGTATGAATTTTTTGTCTGATGACCCCTGATCTGGGAAAGCAATGGTATCTAAAAAGATACAATCTCGCATCTGATAGCATGGGTTGTGTATGCGAATACTATTTTCAGCCAGAATGAAGATGCTATAATAATAGCACATATACAAAAAGATGGGCTCGCTGAGATTCGAACTCAGGACCTCCGCCATGTCAAGGCGACGTCATAACCAGCTAGACCACGAGCCCGGTTGTGCCTTACAATGTTAGGCGGCATATATAAAAAATATACTGATTGAAGCTGGCAACCAGAACATACTATCAGATGTGTGCAAATGTGGCTGAGAAGATGCCGGGTTGTGCACGAATCTCCTTCATAACATCATCAGATACTTCACTGTCAATATTGAGAACCATAATGGCCTCTTCTCCGGGTATAAATCTCCCAACCTGCATCCCGGCGATATTAATGTTATTAGTACCAAGGATGGTTGATGCACGCCCAATTACACCTGGCTTATCAAGGTGGCGTGAAATTATCACGTATCCTTCAGGCACCATATCCATCGTGTATCCCCCAATCGAGACGATACGACTTCCCCCTTTATAAAGGACTGAACCAGATACAGAGAGTTCATGAGTATCAGTCGTAACAGAGATAGTAATCAGGTTTTTGTACCCGGATGCGTCCTCGGTCAGGGTTTCAGCAATCTTTATACCCCTATCACGAGCCACGACTTCAGCGTTTATCATATTCACCGGAGACATGAGGATTGGATCAAGGAGGCCCTTTAAGACCATTCGGGTGAGTACTTTTGTTCCCCTTTCCAATGAGGCCAGTTCTCCTGCATAGGTCACAGAAACTTTCTGGATTCGTCCTTCAATTATCTGGACAAGCAGGTGACCCATCTTATCTGCAAGGTAGGCATAAGGTGAGATTTTGTCCTTGAGATCCGGAGAAAGCATCGGTGCATTCACAACAGCTGTTGCCTCACCACCGTGTAATACAGTGATACACTGGTTTGCAACAGATATTGCAACATTCTTCTGTGCTTCAACCGTGCTGGCACCAAGATGTGGGGTTGTAATAATGCCGGAAACACCAATTAGTGGTGAATTTTTTGGTGGTTCTTCTTCATACACATCAATTGCAGCTCCTGCAACTTTTCCAGTTTTAACTGCATCAGCAAGAGCTTTTTCATCAATGATTCCGCCCCTTGCACAGTTGATAATCCGCACTCCGTCTTTCATGGTTGCGATAGAATCAGCATTGATGACATGGCGTGTTTCTTTAATGAGCGGCGTATGTACTGTTATTACATCTGCCTGCCTAAAGAGTTCATCAAGGGTCATTGACTCAATTCCCATCTCAGCTGCCTTATCTGTGGTGATAAATGGATCATACCCTATTATTCTCATATTAAACGAAGCAGCCCTCTTTGCAACTTCGCGCCCGATACGGCCCAGCCCTACAACCCCAAGCGTCTTTTCATTCAGTTCCACGCCCATAAATGGAGAACGTTTCCACTCGCCCCGCTGCATTGATGCGTCAGCACGCGGGATGTTGCGGCACAGGGAGAGCATCATTGCAAGTGTGTGTTCCGTTGCGGCAAGGGTATTTCCTTCAGGCGCATTTGCTACGATGATTCCCTGCTTTGTCGCAGCTTCCATATTGATATTGTCAACACCGGCTCCTGCACGACCGATAAATTTAAGATTTGTTCCCGCTTCAATAACAGAGGTTGTAACTTCAGTCCCTGACCTGACGAGAAGCGCATCATAGAGAGGGATAATGCGAATCAGTTCATCCTCAGAAAGTCCGGTCTTTATATCAACATCGACCGCCTTCTTAAGGATGGCTATCCCTTCTTCTGCAAGTTCATCACTCACTAGTACTTTATACGTCACAGTACCAGTACGGTACTCAACAATTGATATAGTATTTTCTTATGAACCAAAGACTGGTACCATCTGCAAGTGACCCCAGGAATAGTAGTTATTAAAAAATAACTAAGTGAAGAGTATATACGAAAGGATTCAGGTGCATGCATGACACAAGTTCCGGATATTTTATGGTTAGAAGAAATTCGTAAAGAAGACATCTCCTCAGTTGGTGGAAAAGGAGCATCACTTGGGGAAATGGCCTCGATTGGTCTGCCGGTCCCCCCTGCATTTGTTGTTACGAGTCAGGCCTTCCGACGTTTTTTAAAGCAGACAGGACTTGAAAAGACATTGTTTGCCGACCTTATAGGACTCGATGTCAATAACAATGACGAACTGGAAAAAGCAGCAACAAAAGCAAAAAAGGCTGTAATGGATGCAGTTATTCCCACTGATCTGAAGGATACCATTACGCGGACATATAATAAACTCGCAAAGAAGTACCCGGTGGTTGCGGCACGATCAAGCGCAACAGCTGAAGATCTTCCTGACGCGAGTTTTGCAGGTCAACAGGAGACATTTTTAAACATCACCGGGGCAGAAGCCCTGTTGGTTGCGGTACAATCCTGCTGGGCATCACTTTATGGGGCGCGTGCAATTTATTACCGGGCTACACAAGGATTTGATGATGAGAGTGTCAATATTGCTGTCGTAGTCCAGCAACTGATACCATCAGAGAAAGCAGGAGTGATGTTCACCTCACATCCGGTCACTGGCAACCTCGTCTCTATCATTGAAGGTAGCTGGGGGCTTGGTGAAGCGGTGGTATCAGGTTCGGTCTCTCCTGACAACTATGAGTTTGACCGGAAGAATGAACGTGTAATTGAACGGAAAATAGCAAATAAAAAGACGATGATAATCCCGGATGGACAAAATGGGACACTTGAGGTCGCAGTCGATCCGGCACAACAGGACTTACAGGTTCTATCTGATACTGAGATACAAGGGCTGGTAACATATGGACATGTGGCAGAGGAACACTACGGCGTCCCACAGGATATTGAGTGGGCAATTGTTGGTGAAGAAATATACATTCTGCAGTCCCGTCCGATAACAACAATCCGAAGGGCATCAAACATGAAATCCACACATGAGATAAAGGTAGAAACAGTGATTCTCAAGGGACAGGGAGCATCACCAGGTATTGCAAGTGGGAAAGTTACTATTATCGATGATGTCAAGGATACCGGCCGGGTTGAAGAAGGCGACATTATGGTCACCAAGATGACCAATCCTGACATGGTACCTGCCATGAAGAAAGTTGCGGGAATTATCACCGATGAGGGTGGAATGACCTGTCATGCCGCAATTGTGAGCAGGGAACTTGGAACTCCTGCAATTGTCGGGACAAAGACAGCTACAGAGGTTCTCAAAGAAGGACAGATAGTAACCATGGACGGAGAAAAAGGTCTCATTTATGAGGGGGCCATCACAAGATCCACAGAAGAGAAGCGGCCTTTTGCCTCTGGTGTTTTTTCTGCAGCGCCTATCATCACTGCAACTTCAGTCAAGGTCAATGTATCTATGCCAGAGGCTGCTCTGCGAGCGGCAGCAACAGGGGCTGATGGTGTTGGTCTGTTACGGATTGAGCATCTGACCCTCAGCCTTGGCAGGACCCCAAACTGGTTTATTGAGAACAGACGGGAAGATGACTTTATCCAGGAGTTAATGAGCGGAATAAAGACCGTTCTTGATGCGTTCTCAGGAAAGCCAGTCTGGGTACGGACACTTGATGCTCCTACCGATGAGTTTCGGAATATGCCTGGAGGCCAGAATGAACCAATTGAACATAATCCAATGTTGGGATGGCGTGGGATCAGGCGCGATTTACAGAGTCGTGAACAGTTCAGACTTCAGATAGAGGCTTTCAAACGCCTGTGGGATCTCGGTTATTCAAATCTTGGTATCATGTTTCCCATGGTCTCACATCCAGATGAATTCATCAGAGCAAAAGAGATATTTCGTGAATATGGCGTTAAGGTTGATGAAATTGATCTAGGTGTTATGATAGAGATTCCGGCAAGTGCACTCATGATAGAGGAGTTCATTGCGGCAGGAATAACATTTGCATCATTCGGGACAAATGATCTCATTCAGTATACACTCGCGATTGATCGCAACAATGAGTATGTGACTGACATGTATAATTCGCAACATCCGGCTGTACTCACCCTTATTGATACCTGTATACAGGCCTGCAGAAAACATGGAGTGGAGATCTCTATCTGTGGCCAGGCTGGATCAGATCCTGATATGGTCAGATGGCTTGTTGAACACGGGATTACCAGTGTTTCATCAAATATTGATGCCATCGCCAAGATAAGACACACCGTCGCCTGTACTGAGCAACGAATCATCCTGGATAGTGCGAGATCAAATAGATGCTAAAGACAGGGATGCCGGAAGAAGAACTCTTCTGCTTCCTTGAGGCCAGACGAAAGGAGGATATCAGCTATGATACCATCCTGAGCTCGATGTGCACAAGACCCCATCCGGTTGCTATCCGTGCACACAACCTTTTTATGGAGACCAACCTTGGTGATCCTGGTCTTTTTCCCGGTACAAGTTCGGTGGAACAACTCCTCGTAAAACGGTTTAAAGACCTTTTTCACGCAGAACACTCTGGGGGTTATGCCACTTCAGGTGGTACAGAATCTAATATTCAGGCACTCAGAATTGCACGGGAACAAAAAAAGACCAATACGCCCAATGTGATTCTTCCTGAGTCATCTCATTTCTCCTGCAAAAAAGCATGTGATATGCTCGGGCTAACGATGCGTTGTGTGCCATCAGACAAAGATATGCGGATGGATGTCACCACTACAGCTGATATGATAGATGCAGATACCTGTGGTATCATTGCAGTTGCCGGAACAACTGAATACGGAATGGTCGATCCTATCGAAGAGATTGCACTACTGGCAGATGAGAATGGGATATTTTTGCATGTTGATGCAGCATTTGGAGGTCTTGTTCTTCCATTTCTTTCCAATGCACCTGCATTTGACTTTTCCCTGCCAGGTGTCTCAAGTATCTCTGTAGATCCTCATAAAATGGGAATGAGTACTATTCCCGCCGGAGTACTTATGGTCCGTGACCCGGATCTTCTGAATCTGTTAAACGTTGAAACACCATATCTGACTGTCAAACAGGAGTATACTCTTGCAGGAACCCGTTCAGGAGCATCTGTTGCAGGTGCACTTGCAGTCCTTGATCATCTTGGCCGGGATGGAATGCAGGCGATTGTTGAGGGGTGCATGGCAAACACAAAGCGACTTATTGGTGGGATGGAAGCGTATGGCATCAGCCGGGTTGTTACCCCTGATGTAAATGTGGCAACGTTTCATCACTGCAACAACATCCCCGATGGATGGGTCGTATCCTCTACCCGGAATGGTCACCTTCGTATCATCTGTATGCCTCATGTAACCCGTGACCGTATTGAAGAATTTTTAGAAGATATTGGTAAGATATATGCTTAATCTACTGGAAAAATCACTAATTGAGTCTCCAATTGTAAAAAAAGGCGAATATAATTATTTTGTTCATCCCATCACCGATGGTGTACCCTGTATTGAACCTGCTCTCATCAGGGAAGTGGCATGTGCTATGGTACAGGTAATGAATCTCTCTGACATTGATTATATCGTTACTGCAGAGGCAATGGGAATACCGATTGGTATTGCCCTTTCACTGATGACAGACATCCCACTCTCCATCGTCAGAAAACGCCAGTATGGACTTGACGGAGAGGTATCAGTCAGTCAGACAACCGGATACTCAAAGAACCAGTTATTCATCAATGGGATAAAGACAGGAGACCGCATTGTCATTGTTGATGATGTCATCAGTACCGGTGGAACTATCAGGGCACTTCTTTCTGCATTACACAGTATCGGAGCTATTGTTCAGGATGTCTGTTTTGCAGTGAGCAAGGGAGATGTACAGCTTGATATCCCCTATCACTATCTGATCAGGATTGAAGTTACCGATCAGGTGAAGATTATTGACAAGACACTCTGATATTATCAGAGAACTCAAAGAGAAAGACGTCAGACGAGTCGCAATCCAGGCACCGGAAGGGCTGAAACGAGAGGCTGGCTGCCTTGCTCTTGATCTTCAAAAAGAAGGATTCTCTGTTGTCCTGAGTGGGGATCCCTGCTATGGATCGTGTGATCTTGCTCTTGAGACGCTGGAAATGAGTGATATCCTCCTCCATATCGGACATGCCCCGGTTGATGACCATGCAGGAGTACTGTACGAGTATTACCCGGTTGAGATCGAATCTTCACATATCAAAGATGTAGTCTCATCTCTTTCACAAAAGACCATCGGCCTTGTCACTGTTATCCAACACGCTCATTGTATCCCGATGATACAGGCTGAGCTGAAAAAACAGGGTATTGTAGCGGTGGTTAAACAAGGAGGAGAGAGGACACCACAGCCAGGACAGATTCTGGGATGTTCATATGGAGCAGCTATAGCGACCGGATGTCGTGAAATCCTCTATGTTGGCACAGGTCTGTTCCATCCCCTTGGTGTCCAGATGGCAACCGGTGCACGGGTTATTGCATGGGATCCCATTACCGGGACAGTGCAGGAGGTTTCTTCTGAACGGCTGATGAGAATCCGGTTTGCCCTTATTGAGAAGGCAAAAAAGGCAGATCGGTTCGGCATTCTCCTCTCAACAAAGACCGGACAACGACGGGAAGATCTTTCTTATGCACTTGCTGCTTTGCATCCCTCTGCTGTTATCATCACAATCCGGGAAGTAACCTCAGATCAGCTCATGAATCTCGGGTTTCCCTGCTATGTCAACACTGCATGCCCGCGACTTGCCTATGATGATCAGGAACATTTTTCAGTGCCCGTGCTCACTCCGCAGGAGTTTGAGATAGTATGTGGAGTAAGAGTCTGGGATGCATACGAGGTGGACCAGATTCAATGAAACTGCGGCAACTTGAGATGAGATTATCAAAAATAGACGGATTTATGCGCCCTATGCCGAGACTTGAGCAATATATAACGCCTGCTCCCCTTGCCGCACGGTTGCTTTTTACTGCGTGGACACAGGGAAATATCACAGGAAAGGTTGTCTGTGACCTTGGATGCGGGACAGGGATATTTGCAATAGGAGCTGCACTTCTGGGTGCCGGTACAGTCATTGGTATCGAGACTGACCCTGATGCTATCAGCACTGCACAGGTAAATGCTTCTCGTGAGGGCGTTACAGTGGACTGGATACACCATACAATAACCGGACCCTCTGAAAAACTGCCTCTCGTTGATACGGTCATTATGAATCCGCCGTTTGGGGCACAAAAAGAACATGCTGATCGTCCGTTTATCGATGCTGCCATCTCTATGGCAGATATCACGTACGGTATATTTAATACTGGTTCACTCGGGTTTGTACAATCCTATATCAGAGGCCGGGCAACAGTTGCCCATGTCATCAAGTCAGAGATACCAATAAAAAAGATATTTGCATTTCATACCCGTGATGTGGTAGATGTACCAGTTGAAATCCTAATCATCAGGAAAGAGAATCATGAACAGGAATAAGACAGTACTACACCTTTTTACAGCGCACCTGGTCAATGATATCTATACACCAGTTATCATGGCAATGCTCCCAATTCTTGTGAGCACTTATGGGTATAGCTACTTTCTTGCAGCATGCCTTGCGTCAACTCACAGCATTTCATCATCCATCCTTCAACCGGTCTTTGGCTGGTTATCTGATAAAAAAGGGTTTACCATTGCAGTGTCGGTTTCAATTTTAATATCAGGCTGTTTTATTTCAGCGATTGGTCTTGTACCAGGGGAGTACCTGCTAATGGTTGCCTGCGTTGCTATTGCTGCGATTGGTCATGCAAGTTTCCATCCGGCAGCTCTCTCCATTGTATCAGATCTCTCTACAAATGAAAATCGCGGTGTGATGACATCTTACTTTATTGTCGGCGGTAACCTAGGTTTTGCCTTAGGTCCGGTCATTGCCGGTTCTGTCCTTGCTATCGCAGGGTTTCATGGTATAGCTTTTCTCATGATTCCTGCCGTTATTGTTGCATTGTTACTCCGCTCTATTTCATTACGGCGGACAAGTCCGGTCAGAAAATCACCTCATTCATTATCCGAAGAGACAGAACTGAATTCGTTAAAACCGATTGCCACCCTTTTTTGTGCATCAACATTTCGCGCGTGGGTTATCTTTGGGTCTATCACCTTCTTCCCGTTGTATCTGGTATCAGAAGGATACTCAGTCCTGACTGCTACCATGCTGGTCACCGGAATGCTTCTTGCCGGTGTTCTGGGGCAGGTGGCAGGGGGTCACCTGTCTGACCGGTACGGAAGAAAAAAATATCTGGTAATCTCTACATTTCTCGCAATGCCATTTTTTCTGCTCTTTATTATGAGTACTGGTAGTATCGCAGTAATAGCGATGTTTCTCTTTGGATTCCTCCTCTGGTCAACATTTGCAGTATCAATAGCAATGGCTCATGAGATGATGCCTGGCAGTATCGGTCTGACCTCAGGTCTCTTTATGGGTTCTGCTCTTGGAGCAGGTGGAATCGGTGTTGCTGCATCGGGATATCTCGCAGACCATTTTGGCCTCTTAACCTCGATTGCTCTCTTCGGTATTCTTATTGTATTGTCCGGATTCTGCTATACTATCATTCAAGACCCTAAAAAGATACCTGCCAGATAATTGCACCATTTTTATGAGAGACTGGAATCCATGATAATTTTGGCTCTGTCTGAAAAACAAGTGATACTATACCCTCATGTTCAGGCAGAATGTAATTACAGGATATTCTGACTTTCATACTGACATTGTTTTATATCACCTGAAACATTGACAGAGCCTAATGCTATGCACATAACAAAAAATAACCTTTTACATGCCATGCTGGATTTACAAATCCAGTCCCACGTGTATGCCCGTGTACAACAATCTATACGTCAGGCGAATTTCTAAAAAAAAGATTAGTCTTTAACTAATATGATACCAATACCTGCCATCATAATACCGATAAGGATAGCACAAAGCCCGATACCACCCTCAATAAACATAACAAATTCATCCCAGAAGAGTGTGATTTCATATGCACCTGCAATAACAAGGATGATTCCGACGATAAGCATTCCAATTCCCATTTTATCCATGATTAATAATCCTCCCTACCAAATGACGTTGCTTAATAACACGGGTACAGTACAGTGCATCCTTCTTAAAAAAATCATCTATTAAGAATTTTTCAGGTGGAGCCTGCAAAATCGCATTATTTTTTTATCGCATTGTCAATTGAAAGATATGGTAGTACCATACACTATTTGGATGAATTATCGATTATAGGTATTGGTAGTGTCAACCAGATGTACCTGGTAGTCTGTCGTTATTCAGATACTGAATACAGCCCTGACTCCATGCAACAAGACATCTGAAAGCAGGTCAAAATCAGGGGACAAATCAAACATCCTTATACTGGTACCATATTTTTCTGACTCTCTATTCCATCTGTCCATTAGTCAGAGTTTCCAGGCATCAGATTTTTTTTAAGAGATATATGCTGGCCGGGACGGGCTATCAGCACGATAATATACAGGGGAGTTGTCCACAGGTCATACCCTGGCACAGAGAATTATCTCAATGAGCGCACCTGCCTGTAAGTCAGATACTATCTCCCGGGGGATTGTTCTGGCAGTATGGGAACTGTTGATCCCGATAGTCCTTCCACACACAAATCCACTCCGCCGCCAGACAAGGTCATGGGGATTGTCAAACACCTGCAGGGAGGAACCTCTGCTTGTTATCGTCACCGTTCTTTCGTTGCAGATAAGGGTGGTAATGAGTATCGCATCATCATGAGAGAGAACATCTTTAAAATGAGTATCAAGATCAGCAGCTCCAGTATCAGCCCCAACAGCAATGATGCAGTCTCCTGCCCTGGTCAATTCATCTATTGTAGTAACCTCAAGAGTGGATGGGTGCATAGCAGTGATCTCAGGATGACCATATGCAATGATACGCTGTGTCGCTGTTATCATTAAGTACAGAGAGGTCGCTATTCATAATCAATGGATCGTATTATGGATTACTGTCAGGTATGTAAAGACATGACAGAGCATGAAGTGTTATCATCATCACATCTCCTTGTCATCAGGTGTAATGCATGTAAAACAACTCGAAAAGTAACACCACCAAAAGAGCCTGATATCATACGGATAAAGACCGTTGTCAGTAGAGAAGATCAGTCTAACGTCTGTTATGCTGAGCTCTATGCAGATGAGACGGTATCAGTTGGCGACAGAATCATCGCTGAAAGTGAAGGAGAGGAAGGTGCAGGCGTTGAGGTGATGTCAATTGAAATCGGAGATAAACGCGTAGAGACGGCAAAATCCAGTGAAATTTCGACCTTATGGACACGGGTTATTGATGAGGTCATTGTCAGGGTATCAGTTCATGATGGAAAAACCACTATACCACTCTTTGTAGCCTGTGATGGTGACGAACACTTTACAGTCGGTGAATTGTGTAAGGGAGGAGTGAAAGGAACGATAAGGTACCGTATAACCCATATCAAGAATAGAGACGGCTCAATACGAAAAAGAGAGGGGAAATATGAGCCTGCGAGTAGAATAAAACGTATTTACGGATTTCGGGTATAATACATTACAGGCCTGTATCTTTGAGGTATACATCAATTGTTGGATATCCATAGGATATGGTTACTCCCTCTTTATTTCTCTCAATAACTGTTGCAATCCGTAATGGAACTTGTAGTACTGCATCATCCACTGCTATCATGGGAGTAGGTGAGAATGCTATTGGAACCTGGGTGCCAACAGATGCCTCTGCAAATTCATCCCCGACAATACCTGCAAATTTTTCAGGATCAATTGTCCGTACAAGATCCGTTCCCATAGGATTTTCAAGGGTTTTTGTCTCGCCAGGTCTCATACCCACCACTCCATAACTGATAGCATCTATCTCAGGACCAAAGAGGGCATATGTTGTTGTGCCGGTGATCCCAGGATGACTCACAGGAAGGCTGATGATATCTGTCCCGGCTGTGGTATTACTTGGTATCTGGATCAGTTCAGAGAGAAAAACAAGGTTTCCTGCTTCATATGATGAAGTAAACACCTGTTTTTCAGTAGTGATTACTGGTCTTTTTGCTGCATCCAGAAAGGTAAACCCGATGGTAACGTTCTGTCCTGGAATAACACAGGCGTCAGAAGTGGTGGGTGTAGATATGACGGGGTTGGTACTACTCTCTATACAACCCGCACCAGTAAGGAAACTAATCAGAACTGCTATAAGAATAGTCAGTACGACAATTTTTTTTTGTATCATAATATCACTATCAGGTTCAGAAAAAAAGAGGTATTATCAGGAATTGTTCAGTTGTGTAAGCCGTATCTCAACGGTGGGGTAACGATAGTTTATAACCGCATTGTCCCCTTCTTTTGAGATAAGCGTTCCTGTCCGGTAATACGCTTCCTGAGTTGAATTATCCTTGGAACCGTCCGGATTATAGACAAATGGCATCAGAATCTGATCTCCAGGTGTTGCCATCTCAATCTGTTGTTTGAACTGGTCATCCATCGTCGCAATGTTGACTGCTCCAATCATACCCGTAGTATCTGGAATGGATATAACCCGATCTTCATTCACCTTCATCCCGGTCACACCATACCGTATTGCATCTATTTCATCACCTGTTAATCCAAAATACACAAGATTTGGGATATTTGGATGTGCAACAGGTATTGTCTCAAGATCGGTATTGGCAGAAATATTGACCGGGACTATAATCTGATTTGCTTTAAAGACAACATTACCGGCTTCAAGCCCCTTTTCCATAACATTACTATTTGTGGTAATGATTGGCCTGCTCATCTCATCACGAAAGGTAAAATCAATATATGCAGTGTTTCCTGGTTTTGCATCTTTAAATGCATTCAGCCAGGTGGAACCCATTCCTGCTACTATCATAACAACTGCAAAGAGAACACAGGAAAAGACAATCCCTATCTTTTTCCAGTTGAGGGGTTTTTTATGTTCCTCTGATTTATGGCGATATCCTTTCATTCCTTAGAAGATCATCCTCAAAAGAGATAAACATGATACTTATCAGGTTTTCTTCTTATTCGGGTCAGACATCTTCATCAGAATCAAATGCTGTCAGGATTCTGATACCGATGGCTTTTAATGAAGCGGTGGCGCATTATCTCTCAATGGATAAAAAGCGGGTCCGGGATTATATGACCTATGATGTTGATACTATCGATGTCCATGGATCTGTACAGGATGTAATGGATGCAATCAAGCGAAGTACTCATGATGGATTCCCGGTAGTTGAGAATAATGAGGTTGTCGGATATATCTCTGCACGTGATCTCCTCTTTGTCACCCCGGATTTTCCTGTTGCAGATGTCATGAGTCACCGGCTCATTGTTGCAGAACCTGACATGGCAATAAGCGATGTTGCACGGGTTATAATAAGATCAGGCATACAAAAACTTCCGGTAGTGGATGATGATAATCAGCTCCTTGGTATCATCTCCAACACTGATGTCGTGCGATCCCAGATAGAGCATGTCTCACCAGAAAAAGTACATAAATTAATCGATACACTGGAGCGCCTTTATGGCCTTAAACCGGCACTCTCCCGGGGTCCTGTCAGGATTCATGAGCTCTTTCCAACCCAGTCCAAGATATATATGGATGAACTGGAGGGACGAATTTATGAGATTCAGAAAGGTCTTGCCGAGCCAGTTATTGTGATAAAAAAACCTCATAAAACACTGCTTATAGATGGCCATCACCGGGCTATCGCAGCAAAAAGGCTTGGGATTAAAATCCTTGATGCATACATTATAACAATCAATTCAAGTATGGAACTTGGCCTTGAACGAACTGCCCATGCAATGCATCTTCGAAGTCTTGATGATATTGAAATCCTTGACTATGCCCGCCATCCGTTAGTGGCAGGAACCAGCCGTATATCAAAACATTATTGATTGTTATGACCCTTCAATACGTGTATCATATTTTGGATTCATGATATGTGTCTTTACGATACTATTCTCTTCTATTACAACTTCAGGCCAGATTCGTGTCTTTGTGTGGATAATACTCCCGTTCCTTATTACCACCCGTGGGCCGATTACCGAATCTTGCTCAATACTGCATCGGTCTCCGATATAGGTGTCATTGTCAATAATACTCCCGGATATTGTGGTGTCGCTTCCTATTACAACCTGGTTATAAAGGGATGATGAGAATATCTTTGCGTTTTCTCTGATAACACACCCATTCCCGATACTGGTATATGGACCAATTAGTACTCCGTCACCAATCGTGGTACCGTGTCCTATTGAGACCGGGCCAATGATGCGGGAGTGTTGTCCAAGGGATATGGAGCCGCCAAACCTGACCGGACCCTGTATGGTCGCATTCTTGACATCAAGATCCCCAATAATATCGGTATAAGGGATCTTATGAAGTAGCCATTTCTCAGCCATTCTAAGGGAGAGGGGGCTTCCAACATCAGACCAGTTCCCACGGGCTAGCCAGCCATTCAGTATTTTTCCTTCTTTTAAAAGAAGAGGAAAGAGATCTTTGGCAAAATCAAATTTCTGATCCTTTGGAATGTATTCAAAGATCTCAGGGCTGCATACATACATCCCGGTACTGGCAAGATTTGAAAAAATTTCTCCGGGACCTGGTTTTTCTGCAAACCGTTGAATCCTGTTTGATATATCTATCTCTGCTATCCCGTACTCTCCGGGTTCATCAATGGAGATAAGCCCGACAGTTACCATAGCATTATGTGTAAGATGCTCGCGATAAAACTCGATAAGGTTGATATCGGTGAGATGATCTCCGCCGACAACAAGGAAGGTACTACCTGAAAGATATTCCATGGCGTTTCTGACACTTCCAGCGGTACCGAGTTTTGTGTGTTCGTAAACATAGGTAATTGTAACACCATAGAGTGATCCATCTCCAAGGATCTTCTCAATTGTATCACCTTTGTACCCGGCAGTGATGATTATCTCATGAAACCCGAGATTGGCGAGATGTGAGACCAGATGACATATTGACGGAATGTTGCCTATTGGGATACAGGGTTTTGGCCGATCAAATGTAAGCGGGCGTAGCCGGGTTCCTTCACCCCCACACATAATACAGACTTTCATTCTATTACTATGGTATATACTACATAATATAGATATGAGAGATGTACGCGCCGTTATATTGCGAATATGCATCTCACTTGAGAATGCTCAAATCTCCTGGAAAAGTATTCTCATGCTGATATAAAATAACAAGAATCACAATCAAAAAACCATCAGCGAGAGACGTAAATGGTAACCCTGATACCGAGTCATATCAGTACCTAATCAGATACTGGTTCCTCATTCGCAAAAAAAAATCAAAAAATGGAGAATTAAGAGTAGGAGCTAACTGATAGGCAGTGGGGTGACACTAAAGATTCACAATGAGTCGATGCTGATCCCTTTAAAGTCTTCCATCATCTCATGTATCTCTTTTACACCAAATGCGGTCTGTACAACATTTATTTCAAGCTCAGATGCCACATCACACATGTATTCTAAAATATCAATCGAGAGTTCTTTTTTCATCTTGCTACGTTGTACCTGCTCAACCAGAGAAGAGACCATTTGTGGATCCTCATGTCTGAGTTTTGCAAGGCTTATCACGCACATATATATCCGGGTGAGGTTCCTATCGGTTCCGGTGATAGTATCAAAAAAATTTCTCAGAACCTGTGCCTGGTATACCTCCCCTCCCATAATAAATGATTATTTCTCTTCTATATAAAAATAAGTATCGATAACCACTTAATCTGATTATTTTGCAGTACTCACAATTTTGATGATGTCTCCATCCTGAAGTTCATAACTCTCTTTAATTCGCATCTTTGTCCGTGCATTTACTGCATATAAAAATCCGTCTCCAATATCAGAGTGAACCATATATGCAAGATCATGGGGATTGGATCCTTTTTTAATCAGGAACGCATCAGGAAGAATGCGGCCTTTCTTATCAGTATACTGGTTTTCATCTTCAACCGGGTAGACAACTATCATCTGTAAGAGATCAAAAACCACGTGGTTGAGGACTGCCTGTACACCAGTTCCACAAAACTGTTTCATATATTCTGCGATTGTCTCAAGTCCTTTCTTCTGCATATCTGAGAGTTTTGCAGGATCTGGTATTGTAAATTCAGGGTCTCCCGGGTTGTACCTGATAAGCTGTGCCTGCGCTGCTGTGCGAAGTGCTAATTCAGCTGCCCCGCTTACAAGGTTGATATCTCTCTCCTGTAACATAGTTATCCCGGTTTTAGGAGCTATGTCTGCTTTATTTCCTGCAACGATAATGGGCTTTGCCTGACGAAGCAGTTCTTTACTGAATGTGAGAAGTGCCTCTTCATCCGCACCTCTAAGCCTGACTCCTGAAGCGGTTTCAGTATCAATGATATCCTGTTCACTGATGGCAAGACCGGCAAGAACTTCGGCTAGGGCAGTTTCCAGAGAAAACGTCCTCTGTTGTGCCTGCCGTTGCATTTTTGGCCAGTGTTTGTGTATGATACCATACAACCACATTGCCATCTCATACCTGACCAGATCAATCTCTTCTAATGGGTCGTGCGAGCCTATTTCATCGGGATTTCCTTCAAGATCCGTCCCTCCACTGGCGTCGATGACGTTGATGATGGCATCTGCCTGGCGCAGATTATCGAGAAACTGGTTTCCGAGTCCCTTTCCGATATGAGCATCAGGAACGAGACCTGCAACATCTATCAGGTTAATCGGGATATACCTGATATTGTCTGAACAGTGTCCACATGAAAGTCCGATATCCCGGCAGGCACAAGGGGCCCGCACATATGCCACCCCGAAATTAGCATCGATGGTTGTGAAGGGATAGTTCTGTATATCAGCATGTGCCATTGTTGCCGCCCGGTACAGGGTGGACTTACCACAGTTTGGCTTTCCGGCGAGTGCAAGTGTTATCATAGACATTCCCTTTATGGTTATAGAAGTCGGTATCGTTATTATGAGTTTCAGTACCAAAAAAATCTATTATTTTGAGACTCCGGGTCCGGATAACACCGACGACGCGGTGCAGATGGCAATTGAACGTGCAAAGGAGACGAATCTACAAACCCTGGTTGTAGCAAGCACTTCAGGTAAAACGGCTATTTCCGTTCTCAATGCAATAAAAGGGACAACGATGAAACTAATTGTTGTCACCCATGTGGTAGGATTTAAAAAACCCGGGGTATGGGAATTTGATTCCCTTGCTGCAGAAGAGATACGTGCATCGGGTGGAATTGTCGTTACCGGCACTCATGTCCTCTCTGGCCTGGAACGGGCATTCTCCGCCTCTCCAAAGGTAGGAGGAGGTTCACGTAGTGACGCAGTATCTGAGGCGCTTCGGCGCGTTGTTGCAGTCGGGCTGAAAGTTGCAGTTGAGTGCGTGCTTATCGCTGCTGATCAGGGTGCACTCCCGATTGATAAGGAGGTAATTGCAATAGGCGGGACTGGATCAGGTGCAGATACGGTCTGTGTCATCAGGCCGTCGAATACAAACCGGTTCTTTGATCTGCAGGTACGGGAGATCGTTGCTATGCCCAGGAACCGGTGATTTATGTCAGATGTATCAGGCATTCAGGCACAAAAATCTATGATCAGTCGCCCGGTTCTCTGGATTTTGGGATTATATGCAGGATCAGTGGTGTTTCTTACCATTATGCTGGTATACTTCCAAACACTCTTTATCGCGACCCGTATTTTTATACTGCTCTGTGTTCTGTTTCCATTTTTTGTGGCAGGAACACTGGCGTCCTTTAGGGATGAACATGTATCGGTGACCAGATACCTCTTATATGCAAAACAGTATTACTTCTCAGTCCTTCTTCCTGCAATACTCATTCTCTTCATCAGTGTTCTTGTTATGATGATAGTAGGTAGCTTCCTGGCTATTGCCGGAGGGATTACCTTATTTGCCGGGCTGTTAACAGGAATCGGGGTGCTTTTTGTCTTTGGTCTGTGGTATAGTACAATCTTTTACGATGTGATAGCAATCAGAGCCAAAAAGAAGGTTTTAGAATCCATCAGAGCAAGCATCACTCTCGTGATGGAAAGACCACTCCCGGTTCTTGCGATGGTCATTGTACTTGTCCTGATAGGAATTGCAATTGGTATTGTCTGTATGGTTCTCTTCAGCATCGCTCTTGATGATGCATTCTCACCGTATATCGGGATGGATGCCAATGAAATTGAAGAGACTTTTTCTGCAATGTCTGCATCAGATTGGATACAGTTCCTGGGTATGTATGGATTTCTCGTCACTGCCATTATTGGTGGATTTGGAACGTGTCTTTTTACGATGTTTTATTACAGCTATCGGTATCGCTGGTACCAGATGCTTACCAAGAGAGAAGAAGTATTACCAGATAAGACAGACCCTGCACCAGCACCAATACAGGGTGAATATGATGATAAAGGCCGCTGGTATAAGTACTAACTAAGTATGAGTGCCTGCCTGAGTACTCCTTCATTCATTCCCGTTTTTTGGTAAAATATATCGGTGCTGACCCTCATGTTCCATCATTCATAGGAGGAGAAAAATGGCTGCACAGGACACACCTCCAATCAGAGTGGAGAGATAGTTCGTCCCTGCATTTCCAATAAATCCACGGTTCTCAAATACAACACCAATGAGACTGTCAACATTTGTACCAATAAAACCTGCAATAATACAGGCGATGCAGAGTGCCGGTGATGCAATACCCAGAATCAGTGCAATTCCTGCAATCAGAAGTGAACCCCCAAATCCTGCAATCTCTCCAACCAGGGTCACTCCTCCGTTCGTTCCTCTCTCAACTTTTTTAAACGTGGTTATCAGACGGGGATTTTCACTACAGACGCCTATCTCACCGGCAATGGTATCTGCAGCGGCTGTTGCCACACTTCCGATGTAGACAGCAATAAAGATGGGATTTAAAAAAACCCCATAACAGACTGCTGCAGCAGCGGCAACGATACCATTTGCAAAGACATTGAGGTATCCCCGTGCTCCACCTTTCTCCTGTTCAACATGCAATGTCTTTTTATAGTCAATCCGATACCTGGTCGCAACAGAACCCAGGACAAAGAAACTTAACATCAGGAAAAACCATCTGATGTCAGCAAAAATGATGAGAATGATACCGACAAGTGCTGCAGAAAAAAGACCTGGCAGATCTGCTGTTTTGAACCGGTACGCAAAGTATCCAAATCCAAATGAGATAACCATCGCAAAGATGACAAGCCTGAGTGTTGCATGGAATTCCAGATCCTCTATTAGAAGCATTGCCATTGCGACTCCAAGGATTTCAATCATCGTCTCTTCTGCTGAATCTGATAGTATTGAACGGAGCATCACCCCGACGGTTACACCTAAAAGGGCTGATACAATTGAGGTATAATTTAAGTATACCATGATAAGAGCTGATACCAATAAGCCCAGAATCATATATATTACATAAAATATCGGTTTTTTTCCGCACAGCGAAGACGCAAGTTCTCCGGTAGCAACAATGGCAATAGATGTCATCAACACAAAAACAGGTAAAATGCCAAGCAGAGTTAAAAAACCAAGGATAAAGAGAGCTAAAGGCAGAAATGGTGAGAGGGTCTTATAAAAGAGGTATGCAGCTGTTAGTATGAGGACGATTCCTGCAATCCATGTCTGATTCAGCATGGGAACTAAAAAAACAAAGAGATAGGCAAGAAAGATGGATTGCCACCAGACGGGAAGATTCATTCTGTAAATGTGTGTTTACCAAGAAAAAAGAGGTTTGCACTATAGTCAGCAGATTCAATAATTAAAAGGAGAGAAAAAGACAGCCAGATAATCCAGTACCAAGTGCGAGGAAGAGGATAGGCATGCTTTCTCTTTGTGTCCATGGAGGGGAGTAATATAGGACCAGACACCAGAGCATCTATCCGGCAGGCAGGAAAAACCACTCAGATATCGTGCTAAGTTCACGCATAAATCCTGATTGTACATATGTTGAGATGTCAATCTGTTTAAACGGGCCATACCATGGATATAACCAAGTACCTGGTTCATTCCAGAGTGTATCCAGGATATGATGGATGGCAATGCCTATAGCCAGACAAACTCCTGCCAGAGTTTTGTATCGTGCCTGTACCAGGAATCCTATACAAAACCATGCCAGGAGAAACAACAGAGTATGGGCAAATAATCTACTGCCACCAAAAAAAGTAGGAAATAAAAAAATCCCTACTAATTTATCAAGAAAATCCGGAAGCAAGGATCCTGCTACCGTCCAGTAAAAAAGACTTTTTTTTCTGGTGATATGATATATGACCGCGCCAATTAAAATCCCAAAAAATAAGTGGCACAGGATAAGCACTCATAACCACCCCTATTTATCTGGCATCAGGGCATTTCCGGTGAATCTGTTTTACTATCATGCTGGAACTATAAAAGGTGCATGATGAATACTCAGAAATTCTTACAACTTCTGCACTGATACCATTTTCATGCAATGATTTTGCAAGTTCTTCCTTAGAGAAATGCTGATTGTACCCAAGGGTGATGATGTCAGGTTGAATTAATCGTATCGGAGCAAACATATCTTCCAAATCTCCAAGAACTGCTTCTTTGACCGGTTTTAATGCTCCTACCATCTGGACGCGTTGTGTTTCAGGCACTATCGGGGTTGGTTTATGTCTGACATTTCGATCACGTGCAACGATGACATAGAGTTCATCCCCAAGCTCTGCTGACTCTGTGAGGTAATGCAGATGTCCGGGGTGGAGGATGTCAAAGGTTCCGGTGGCCACAACCCGTGTCATGATACAACCTCAATCTGCTGCTCTGTTCCATTGCTGGTAAAACACCTGAAACATTCTTTTGTATAAGGATATCCAATGATAAGATGGCACCTGCCGGTCCTTCCAAAAAATGATATGTCGGCATGCGAAGGCCTTATGATACCATTTGGATGGCTGTGTGCACTACCGGCATATTGTGAACCAAGAGGTATCATGTCCATGAGGAGTGTTGCATTCGTGTTCCCACTGATAGTTCCGGGAATGAGATTTACTTCACAAATGATACCATTTTCTTCCACGAGTAATGCTGCAAATTCACGCGGATGACTCTCCTCTCCCATTTTAAGGAGAAGATCAATTATATCCTGTTTGATACCGGTAACTCTCATCGATGCCTCACATTGTGTAATAGGTTCTGTATCTGTTGGTGGTATATCACGTAAAGGGTAACGGCGTGTTTTGTATAAGATTTGATACACACGAGATTATCTGCCACATATGGGTCTTCGTATTCTTCTGCTCATTGGTATGACCATTATCTCTCATATAACCTCTAAAATGACCCGTCCTGTTCAAAACTCCGTTGAAACCGGAGTGCTAGTTCTGCTTTATACAGCTCTTTCCCAAGATATGCAGCATGGTCAAGTCGTGAGACATGGCAGTTATCAAGGATAGTATACATAATTTCATCCCATCTCGCTCCAATGATAGCCTCTTTATTCCGTTCTGCAATGATGGATTGATTCAGAATACCAATTCTAAAATTCCCACAGGGATCATAGACAATTGTATCAGGGACAGGAGATGCATTTTTGGCCGACAGGTACGATACCAAAGGTTCACAACGTCGCCGTTTCTCTTTTATCACAAAGAGATCCAACCCGAGATCTTTTGGATATGGCCGGTTCTTACAAAGAACCATCATCTCAGTCGCACGTCTTGCCTCAGAGACACACCCGGTTGTTTTATCGCTGTGTTCACTGCAGAAGAAGAGAGAAGCTCCCACTTCATATGCCATTCCAGCAAGTAGCCCTACAACCCCTGGTGAGTCTGCATCGATGAGTTCTATCACATTTCCTGCACCAAAAAAAGTAGGATGCATGATATCCTTAAATTTTGAGAGAGATTGCACAAGTCCTGATCCTGCCGGCTGGAGGAGCGGGTCGGCAATTATCTTATGTATTCCAGCCTCTTTTGCAGCCCTCATTGCATCATTGAGGCCGATATTTCCTGGAACAACAACTGCACAGGCCCCTGCATCAGCAATCAGGGGAGCTGCAGCCTCCATGTTTTCATCATGGAGTGAGAGGATAATATCTGCACGGATAAGTGCCTCTTCTATCAACAGAGGGTCCTGTGTGTCTGCTGCAAGAATTCCCTCAATATCAGAAAGGCTCTCAAATGTTTTTGCGACTCCCTCACGTGTTGCATCAAATCCAAATCCGAGATCAACGATGTCAGCACCTCGTTTAAAGAGATCCTGTACCTGTAATACAATATCGGGACACCTGTCAGCATCCATAATCTCGGCAAGAACTTTCATCCTGCTTTGACCGCCTATCTTGAGTTCTCGGATACAAAATGCAGGTACTGCTGATTGTTCCTGGTGTAGTACCTTTGAATATGCCTCTTTTTCCTGCATTTGTGAGAGGAAAACATCTGCAGGAGTGGTTTCTGAGAATCTGACAATGCCAATAAGCGAGAGGACGCGACTGAGATCAGCGGCATGGCGCGGACCCCGGATAATCGGCACTCCGGTCTTTTGTGCTACTGCCGCAAATGATGCAGTACACATACCAGATACCATGACTAGGTCATATCTCCCTTTTTTGATGAGTGAAAAAAGGTCATCAGGCCGCAAAAAAGATGCTATTTCTCCGATAGCCACTACTTCAGCGTCATATCCGAGAGCTGCATCCTGTACTATTTTTTTAGTAACCGTTCCTGTTGGGAGAAGAATATGCATGAGGGTTCATTAAGTACCGGCAAGGAGAAAAATA
>Ga0265594_1001047_pt1 | contig 21987 bp, 24 predicted proteins | sample saktaG_11_FD_190147 | JGI IMG/M metagenome (GOLD analysis project Ga0265594, IMG submission 190147) | Saline water microbial communities from Sakinaw Lake, British Columbia, Canada - sak_2011_5_24_80m | ecosystem: Environmental > Aquatic > Non-marine Saline and Alkaline > Saline ... | reverse complement strand
CGGCCCAAGTCTTTATGACGGGCGGAAAATAAACTTAGGTTCTCACCGTTATTTCCACAAATTCCACATTCTCCCATTCTAGACGCCTCAATATATTTTTTATGTTCATTAGCACAATATAAACGTTTTTTATCCGCTATCCGCTGGTGCGAACCTTGAAGCACCGCGCGCGGCATACCTCATCTGGTGATGGGTGTTTTAGGATAGTTATCTAAGTCAACGTTGTGATGTTGGGGTTACCCTCTGAGTCCACGCAGGTGGCCAGCACAACCGACGTGGGAGGCCCGCCCTGCAGAAACTTGCCTTCCTGAAGAGCCTTCTTCATGAATAGAGGATGGCGTCCAAGGTACTTATTCCCTGTGGGCGTGGAAACCTATCCACGGCTCAAAGAGAGCCCCAGGAACGTAGTCTCTCTCCCGTCCATACCGTGCCAACGGCTTCGTCAAGTGCCTGTGCGCGTCCCTGTCAGGCAGGTATACACCGGGTCTTAGTTCTCTAGCCTCGACTATCGCCTCCTTCGCCAGTTCTCCGTCCCTGTAGCCGCACTTCTTGCACCTGTAACCCTGTCCGGAGCCCATGGACTCTGTTCCGCCGCCGCACTCCGGGCACCTGGGGTTCTTTAACTTGACTTTCTCCGCCAGGCTCAACACCTCCAGCTTCTCCGTGTTCAGGGTGAGCCCGGGGCTCATGGGGCGGACGCCGCCGTAGACCTTGACCTCGTCACCGGGGATGAGCCGCCGGACGACGTGCCTGAAGCTCCCGGTGGGCTCGTAGGCGGCGCAGTCTGCCTCGCCTGAGCCGTCTCTGACCTTGAAGATGACGTGGCTCCCCGTGATTGTCTCCGGTTTCGACGCTACGGCTCCCATGATTATCGCGGGGTTGTACGGCGTGAGGCTGCTTATCGGCGCCGTGGACGCGAAGTGGGCGTCTGTTCCCTGGTTGCTCCTGTAGATCATCCACCGCTCCACAGGCTCCAGCTCCTCGACCATGCTGAAGGCTCTGTAGACGGCTTCGGGGGACTCGCCTCTGACGCCGTAGAGAACCGGGTCAGGCCCATGCGGCGTAATGAGCGGTTTCCCCCTCTCGTCTACGTTGTTGAACGTGGAGCCGTTGGTGGCCTCGTCCATCCTCCTCACGGACGCCGCGTCCACCCTCCGAGGGGAGCCCCAGTTGTCTGGTGTACGGTAGGTGATCAGCTCATAGGTATGGTCGCCGCGGAGGGTGCCTCCTATCGCCGCGAGGGCCCCGATGATGCCCCTGCCGTTCTTCCACGCGAAGGCGTGCATCCCGTGATCCCTGATGAGTTCCTCGGCTTCCTCTCTCTCGACAATCTGCCTCACGACTTTCCCCGAGAAGCTGGCTACCTCCTCCGGGACCTCACCGAAGTGGAAAACGGCCCCCGGGTTCGTGTTCTCGCACCCGAACTGCCCGTACCGCTCCACCAGATCCAAGGTGCATTTTATCGCCTCGTCCTCCTGCCTCTCATCGACCTCCACCCTGAGGCACACCGCGGCGTTTCCCCTGGTCTTCCAAGGCGTGTTGGGGTTCAGCCTGATCAGGATTGGGTAGTCGATAAACTTGGTCCCCAGCCTTCGCAGCCGTTCGGCTAGCAACGCCGCCACGTAGGTGGTGCACCCGCCCTCGGGGCTGTCGGTGTCGTCCAGGCCGATGTGGAGCCTCAACTGGGTTCGAACACTGCTATGGGCTGGATTGTAAAAAGGTTGCTAAAAAATAGGATGGGGGATTAGACTACGATCATGGTAAGAGTGCTTCGCACCTTGTCGAGGCGACGGATCTTCCAGCTTATGATGTCCTTGAGCTCCTGCATCGTCTCCGTCTCGATGCGGGCGATGATGTCGTATACGCCGTAAACCATGTGGGCCTCCTTGACCTCTCCGATCTCCTTCAGCCCCTTCAGTACTTCACTCTCTGCCCCGATCTCCGCGTTAATCAGGACGAACGCCGTGGCCAAAATCTGCACCGAGAATACTTGAGTTTTAGGGAATTTAAAAGTTATCAGAAGCAACGACTCCTAGGTATATAAGGACTGAGCAGGATTGCCGACGCTAAGAATCAACGACGAGGAGCTGGACGCTGAGCTTATCCTCTTCGACCTAGACGGGACCCTAGTCAACGACCAGGCAAGGTACAGGCGGCTCGCCGAGAATAGGATGAAAGCCATGACCAGAAATGTCAGCAAGGAGGCGGCGGAGACCTGGGCCCGCCTCGAGGGAGTGGACCCGGAGAGCCTCCTGGTCGACATGAACGGCCCCCTGAGCAAGGCGCCGCGCAGGGAAGACCTCGCCGTCGCGGCGGTCGCCCTCTACCTCCACGGCCACCCCTGGCACAGGGCCCGCGAGCTGTCCAAGGCCATCTACGACGAGGTCGACGAGATCCAGAGACGAAGCTACACTCCCCGATTCTTCCCCGGCGCCAGAGAGGCGCTTGAAGAGCTGAGGTCCAGAGGCTTCAGGCTCGGGGTAGCCACCAACGGCGAGGCGAGCCTCACCCGGGGAGTCCTGGATACTCTGGGGGCCCTCGAACTGTTTGACGTGGTGGTGGGCGCCGACATGGTGAACGAGGGGAAACCTGCCCCCGACATGATACTCAAGGCGTGCGAACTCGCCGGAGCTTCGCCTGAGAAGACCGTCTACGTCGGAGACCAGCCCACGGACGCGCGGGCGGCGAGGAGCGCAGGGGTCGCATACAACGTGGGCGTCGGCGGCACTGAACTTCTCGACGCGGGGGCAGACGCCGTAGTGGACTCTGTCTCCGAGCTTACGTGAGGCTTTAAACCGGAGAAGCCGACTGAAGAATGATTGTAAGATACTGGGCGAGAAATGCTTATGCATGCATCACATCGTATGTATAAACAGACGCGTGGCAAAAGTAAGATTTCGCTACATGTCATTATACTATTTTAGCCGGGTTAAACCGATTTTTTCCATCTCTCCAAGCTGAACTTTGGGTCCTTGAAGAACGCGGCGCTCCCGGCCTCGCTCTCCAGCAGCTTCCTCGCCCTGATGAGGACCTCCTCCCGGTACTCCGCCGGGAACTTCACCACCCCGTGGAGATCCATGTGCACCATGTCCCCGGGCATCACAGTCATGCCCCCGACGGTTACGGGGACCCCGACCGCCTTCACCATCATGTCCCCGTGGCCCGGCGTCGTCCCGGTGCAGAAGTACTGCACTACAAGGGGCTTGATGGCGTCAATGTCCCTCATGGGGCCGTTGGTCACCACCGCCGCCACACCCATAGCCTTGTACCGGGTGGTCATCATCTCACCGAAGAGGCCGACCCGGTTCGCTAGCTCGGGCGGGAACTGCTGCTCCGCCACGAGGACCACGGGCTCATCGGTGGAGTCGATGTGCTCAGGGAGAGCCCAGCGGCCCACCCCCGTGTACTTCTCCGACTCCTCGCAGAAGACCACCGTCGCTACGTAGCCGACGACAGGCTTCATCTCCGGGTAGACGCATTTGATGGAGGTGTCGGTGTACCACCCGCCGTACCAGGCGTCGTAGAGCTTCAGACAGGCCTCGGACTTCGGGTAAGTGGCGACGACGTTTGAGATCGTGGGGGTGTCAATCTCCCTGAACCCCTCCAGGATCTCTTCCTCAGACATACCGCTCATAAACTATCATTCGTAATGGGATGGATGACAATTTAAAACTTCCAAGAAGAAAAAAAAGGGGTTTCCCGGACTACCCTGGATTACCTGTACATGTCCTTCAGGGTGTAGGACGGGTGGACGACGCTCTCCTTCCCGGGTTTCTCCTCGTACCCCATGGTGCTGACACCCAGCCTCTTGGCGGTGTCCAGTATCCTCCCGTATATCTCGTCGTCAAGGTAGATACCCTCCTTGAGGCGCCTCTCCATGGTCCTCCACTCGGGCTCCCCGGGTACGGTGATCTCGTCGAAGCCCTCTGCGAGGCGGGAGGACTTCATGTCGGAGATGAGGGCGTCCATCCCCTCCTTGAAGGTCTCCAGGGGCGTGAAGGCCTCGGGATCGATGGCGCCGAGGAAGACCCCGCACCTCCTGAAGGCGTGGGCCTGGGTTACGACGTGGCCCAGGAGGGGCCCCGCGAGGATGTTTATCATCATTGAAAGGGCCATCCCCTTGTACCCGAGCCCGGGCTGCCCTAGGGGGAGCTGGGCCCCCTTCCCCTCGTTGAATATCTTGGGGTCGTCATGGGTCTCTCCGTCGTCGTCTATGTACCAGCCGAGGGGGACCCTCATGCCCCGCTGGGCGAGGATTGCGGTGCGCCCACCCGCTATGGGTCCAAGAGACATGTCGACCACGATGGGAGAGTATTTCCCTGTGGGCGCCGCGAAGGCGATGGGGGCTATGGGGAGTTTCCTCTCGACACCTCCCCAAGGTGCGATGTAGACCCCACCCGGCTGGCTGGCGATGCCTATCATGTCGTCGTCAAGGGCGAGCTCAGCCCACTTCCCAACACGGCCGATATGGTGGACGTTCCTTATTCCAGAGAAGGCTGCCCCCGCCTCTCTCGCCTTCTTCACAGTCGCCGCCATCACTTCCCGTGCTATGGAGTAGCCGTAGCCCCAGTTCCCGTCATAGAAACTCGTCGCCGCGCTCTCCTCCAGCAGCGTGGCCTTGGCCCCCGGCTTGAGGAAACCATCCCCGATAGCCTTCACGTATCCGGGTATCTGCTGGACCCCGTGGGAGTCAACCCCCTTCAGGTTGGAGAGCACGAGGCAGTCCGAGACCCAGGCAGCCTCCTCACAGGGGGTGCCGGCGGCCTCTAATATCTTCGCCCCCAGCTCCCTGAGGGCGCCGTCTCCTATGATAACCAAAACGATCTCCAGAAAAGTATCGTAGCGGAGAGTATAAAACAGGATTCTCAGGGGCTGCGCGCAGAGTTTATTTAAAATGGTCCCATAGTTAACCCTGATGGAACGAAGAGTTCTAGGCAAGACAAAACACAGGAGCTCCATTGTCACTCTGGGAGGCGCCGTCTTCATCTACCCCGTAGAGCAGGAGAAGGGAGACGCCTTCGTGAAACACGCCCTGGACAGCGGCGTGAACCACATCGACGTCGCCCCCACCTACGGTGACGCTGAGGTGAAGCTCGGCAAATGGGTGAAGGAGTACCGGGACGACATCTTCCTCGGCTGCAAGACCGGGAAGAGGACAAAGAAAGAGGCCGAGGAGGAGCTGCGGCGGAGCCTTGAACGTCTGCAGACCGACTATTTCGACCTCTACCAGTTCCACGGCCTCGACACCCCCGGGGACCTGGCGACGGTCGTGGGGGAGGCCGGGGCACTGCAGGCGTTCAAGGAGGCGAAAGAGGAGGGTCTGATAAACCACATAGGGATCACGAGCCACAACCCCGTGAACATCCTCAAGGCCTTCGAACTCCATGACTTCGACACGGTCCTACTCCCAGTGAACTACGTCCTTCACGCCCACCCTGAGCCACAGAACGACTACGAGCCCATCCTCGAGAAGGCCAAGGAGAGGAACATCGGGGTGATAGCCATGAAATCCATAGCCAAGGGGCCCTATCCCACGGAGGAACGGACCCGGAACACATGGTATCAGCCCTTCACCACCCGCGATGAGATCGGGGAGGCCCTCAGGTTCACCCTCTCGCAGCCGGTGACGACGGCCGCCACCTCATCGGACATGGAGATAGCGAGGATGCAGATCGAGGTAGCTGAGAACTTCAGCCCCATGGAGCTGATGGAACAGCGGGAGCTACTGATGAAAGCTTCAGACTACAAGCCCCTCTTCCCGAGAAGCTGATGAAACTCCTGATATAAATGAAAAAAGGGGGGGGTTATTCTTACCATTTCTCGCTGGTGTAGTAGGTGTCAGGAGTCTTGATCCTGAAAGGCTCCTTCCCCTTCACCACCCGCATCACGTTGTCGATGGCGACTTCGACCATGTAGCTTAGGGCCCCGGGGGTCGAGCCTATGTGGGGGGTCATCACGACGTTGTCGAGGCTCCTGAGGGGGCTGTCTTTCTCTAGGGGTTCGATCTCGAAGACGTCGAGGCCGGCGCCGCTTATCTTTCTCTGCTTCAACGCCTTGATGAGGGCTTTCTGGTCCACCACCGGCCCCCTCGACGTGTTGATGAGTATGGCCGTGGGCTTCATCAGGCTGAGCTCGCGTTCACCTATGAGGTGCCTCGTCTCCTCGTTCAGGGGTGTGTGCGTCGTCACCACGTCGGACTCCTTCAGTAGGGTCTCCATGTCCACAAGCTTGCCCCCGAACTGCTCGGCTCGGTCGGGTATGATGTAAGGGTCGCACGCGAGTATCCTCATGTTGAACGCGTTCCTACCGATCTGGGCTACCCGGCTCCCGATGGCTCCGAGGCCGATGATGCCCAGGGTGCTCCCCCGTATCTCTACCTGCCTCTCGATGTGGTACCTGGCCCAGCCTCCGTCCCTGAGCAGACGGTCGTGGGCGGATATCCTCCTCGCCACGTCCAGTATGAGCCCGAAAACCAGCTCGGCGACACTGTTCGCGTTCGCCTCCGCTACGTTGCAGATGATGACCCCGTTGGCGGCCGCGGCGTCCACGTCTACGCGGTCGTACCCGACGCTCGTAGTCTGGATCATCTTGAGCCGCTTCGCCCGGTTGATCATCTCCGAGGACACGGGAGCCCCCGTGATGATGACGTCCACGTCCTCGGCCTTCGCGGCCAGGACACCCTGATCCTCTTCGCTCGTCAGATCGACCTCGGCCTTCTCCGCCAGCGCCTGGTAGTTCTTTGATTCTTCTATGTTCTGGGCCCATCTTCCGGCGATGAATAGAATTTTCATAGTTATCCAATAGTCGAGACTAAATATAATATCTTAGATCGTAGAGACAGTAGTAAAGAAAGGTATGTGATAGTGAATGGTAATACTGGGTGAGTGCCTCACCGTCTCCGAGATGATCGCCGTGGAGATGAACTCGGAGTATCTCGGCGTCTCGACGCAGATGCTCATGGAGGCGGCGGGCAAATCCGTGGCCGATGAGACAGCGAAGCGCCTCAAACCGGGCTCCAGGATAGTCGTCGCGTCGGGGCTCAGCGGCAACGGCGGTGACGGCTTCGTGGCCGCCCGCCACCTCGCGGGCATGGGCTACGACGTAGAGGTACTCGTCCTCGGAGACCCCGCGGACATCACGCTGGAGAATACCCGCGTCAACTACGAGGCAGTCAGGAAAATGAGTTCCAGCGTCGATCTCACAGTCATCAAGGACTCGTCCCTCATACCCGAGATCAAGGCCGACGCCATCGTAGACGGTTTGATAGGGACAAGCATGAAGGGGGTTTTGCGGCCGCCGTATCTACAGATGGTCCAAGCGATGAACCGCGCCGAGGCGTACAGGATAGCCATAGACTTACCGACCGGGCTGGTCGCCGACACCGGTGTCGCCCACGGGGAGTGCGTGCAGGCCGACCTCACCATAACTTTCCATAAGCCCAAGAAGGGGTACGAGGGTAAGCCCAAGCAGGCGGGGGAGCTCGTGGTCGCCCCCATAGGCATTCCCCCGGAGGCGGAGCTCTACACCGGGCCGGGGGACGTGGCCATGGTCCACCCCAAGAGGAAACCTGACAGCCACAAGGGCATGCACGGCAGCCTCCTCGTGGTGGGGGGCAGCGAGACCTACTCGGGCGCCCCCGCCCTCACCGCCATGGCCGCGTACGCCGCCGGCTGCGACCTCGTCTACGTCGCGGTCCCAGAGACAGCCGCCCAGGCGGTGGCCGGGTTCAGCCCGAGCCTCATAACGGTGAAGCTCGACGGTAAACGGCTTACCACCAAGAACGTGGAGGAGATCAAGCCGTTCCTCGACAGGGTGGACGCCGTGGCCGTGGGGCCGGGCCTGGGGCAGCACGAGAAGACCGTCGAAGCCTACACACGACTACATGAGATCATCCAAGAGAAGGGTCTCCCCATGGTGGTCGACGCCGACGGCCTCAAGGCGTACGCCCAGACCAAGCCCAGGATAGAGGCGCCGCTGGTGTTCACCCCCCACGGCAGGGAGTTCCAGCTCCTCACCGGGAAGAAGGCAGAGGGAGGCTTCGAGGAGAAGGGCGCACTCGTGGAGAAGGCGGCGAAGAAGCTGGGCGCCGTGGTGCTTCTAAAGGGTAGTGTGGACGTGATAAGCGACGGTAAAGTCACTAGGTACAACTGGACCGGCAACCCCGGCATGACCGTCGGGGGCACCGGCGACGTCCTCACAGGCCTGACCGGCGGCTACGTAGCCATGGGCGCCGAGCCCTTCCACGCGGCCTGCGCGTCGGCGTTCATCAACGGCGCCGCCGGCGACAGGGTATACAAGGAGAAAGGCTACCACCTCCTGCCAGAGGACCTCGTAGAGGAGATCCCCTACGTCGTCGAGGGCTGCCTAAGGAAGTAGGGGCTGGACGTTCCTGTCTAGCATAGCCGAGATCTTGTCTAGCGGTATCTTGAGGTCGTCGTGGGTGGCGTACCTGTTCAGGTTCATGAGCATGTCCACGTAGGGTCGCTGCCTGACGCCGGGGTAGTCGGTGCCGAACACCATCCTGTCGATGACGCCGAGGTTCAGCGCCACCAGTAGGTCCCTCCAAAGCATGTAGAGATAGCTGGGGTGGTTGACGTCGCCGTAGGGCCAGCTGATGTCGCACCACACGTTCCTGTGCTTCCTGCAGACGTAGAGGGTCTCCTCGACGCGGGGGTAGCCCAGGTGGGCGAGCACCATCCTGAGCTCCGGGAAGCACTGGGCCACCACGTCGATCTGCGCCGGGTCCGTATGCCTCAAATAGTCGTAGGCGTCGGGCATCCCGGCGTGGTGGAACATTATGGGCATCCCTATGCCTGACGCCGCCTCGTAGACCTTGAAGGCGTGGGTGTCGTCGGGCGCGTAGCCGTCGCTGCACGGGTAGAGCTTCAGGCCGTGGAGCCCCAGCTCGCTTCTCTGCCTGAGCACCTCCTCCGCGGCGCCGTTCCTCGTGGGGTTCACGTACCCGAACCCTATGAAGCGCTCCGGGTCCTGGGCCACGAAGGCGGAGACCTGCTCGGGGCTTGTGCGTCTGTCGCTGAGGACCACGGCCCTGTCGATGCCCGCCTCCTGCAGGTCGGCTTGGAACTCCTCCAAGTTGACTGTGACGACTGTGGGGTTTGCGGGGTCGCTGTACTCAGTTATGCTGATGTGGCAGTGGTAGTCCACCTTGGGTAGAACGGGGCGCGTCGCGTCGATCTTCTCTCGTCTCATAATAAGCGTGCCACTGTTGGAAGACATACTTTGTGATCGTATGTCACAATATAAAAAAGGGGGTTAGTTGTTCCCCGTCAAGGTCATGATCAGCTTAACCGCCAGATGTTTTGGAGGAAATGCAACCACTTCGGCATGATTCCTCCACAAAGTGATACCTGCAGTAGGGAAAAGGCTGGAGGAAATAGTCGGCGCCCCACTGATCATGATAGGGGGCATACTCAGGTCAAGACAATGATTTTAACCTACGTCGAACACATCAATCTCGGTCATAAGAGTGGTCGATGAGGAACCCGGTGAATCGCCGTTCATCCAGACTTACAGAGAGATGCTGGAGGCGATGTACAAGGCCGTGGACGAGGACGACGGCAGGTTCCTAGTGCTAGCGTTGGCGCTCCAGCGGGACATCATCGACGCCACGCTGGACACTGTTCTATCCAAGATGAAGGCCCAGGACAACCAGAAAATGGTGAGAAACCTGATCCAGCAGTTCATCGAGTTAAACAAGGACGAGTTCAAGCCCACTAAGTGAAATAACTGATAATCATGTACAGCCCTGCCAGGATCAGCACCGCCGCGTTTATCTTCTTGATCCGTGGAAGCAGCCAGACGAGCCGCTGATGCACGTAGTCCTTTGAGTAGGTCAAGGCTAGCGTGAGAGGCACTATCACGGCTGAGGCGCCGAGCCCGTACACTAGGAACGCCGTGAAGATGCCTAAGGGGCCGCCCGCTGTCGACGACTGGAGAACCAACAGTATGAAGATGGGGAGGCTACATGCGAGGGACGCTGCGCCGTAACCCACGCCGTACAGGAAGAAGCTCCTGTAGCCTGCCCTCCGGGGCGCCGAGACGTTGACAGCCGGCATCCTGTCGAAGACGTCGCTGAACCCGGACGCCAAGCCGATTAGCACCAGCAGCGCCCCGATGAACGGTGCAACGTATTCGAGCCTCGTCGATACCTTGTTCAACGCGAAAGAGGGGAGGAGCCCTATGACCAGGAAGACTGTGAGGAACCCTGCTACGACGGTGAACGCGAAGCCGAGGATTGCTCCGAGGCTCCTCTCGTCCTCGTCGAGATTCATGTAGTACGCGACGTAAGACGGAAGCATGGGCAGCGCGCAGGGCGCCAGCACGGCGAGCATCCCCGCGGTGAAAGCTACGCCTAGGCTGGTCAACTCCATGTCCATCAGCCATAACTCTGCAGTAGCTGCTCAAATTGGTTTAGGGTCGTGAAGAAGCCCCGGTACCGGATGACTCCCTCCTCGTCCACAAACAATATGGTTGGGATGGCGTTCGTCTGGTATGTCTGCGCCGCCTCGGGGGAGATGCCGAAGCTCCATATGACTCCCTCGGCCTCCGCGAACTGTTTGAGGGTGCTGCTGTTGTACCTTGAGTCTATGTTTATGGTGATTATTTCGACGTCCGGGTACTCATTCAGCACCTTAAGCACCTTGACCTGCTCCTTGCAGGGCGCACACCATGGAGCCATGAAGTCCACTACTAGGACCTTGCCCTCGTAGTCGCTGAGCCTGACGGCTCCACCATTCAGCAAAGGTATCTCCATGTCTGTGACTAGGTAGCCCGCCGTGATGCCTTCCTCATACTTCACCGAGTCGTCACCGCGGCTGAAGTACAGGTACGAAGCAGCCGCGCTGACGAGCAACACGACGATCGCCGGTAAGACGTATTTTCTGGATATGCCTGACATTCCTAATGTTCTCGCGTCGCCATAGCTAAAAAAGGTGATGAAAGAAACCTACCTTCTCTCGGCGGCTCCCCCGAGATAGATTCCCGCCCGGAGCGCGTTGATGGCCGTCTGGTAGTCAACATACTCGCCCCTCATGGTGCGGCCGTCCACACGCTTGAAGCTGGGAATCAGCGACACTATGTCACACATAGTCGAGGACGTGAACCTCAGCTTGACCTCGACAGGCTCCTCCACGCGCCTCGGCTCAGGGAACGGCTTCGACAGCGCCTCCTTCACCTTCGCGGTTATGAGCTTCCCAGACTCGTTGGGGTGCAGGCACTTCGCGGAGTACCTGCCCACCGCCCACTTGACGGCTGCAGTGGTGATCCCGGGCACGAAAGCCTCGGCCTCTCTGGTCGCCGCGTAGTCGCCGGCGAGGAACACCGACGGGACGCCGTAGAAGCCAGCCAACGCGGAGTTCAGCCCGAACTCCCCGGTCTCCCGTCCGTTGATGTAAACACCGTCGACAGCGCTCCCCGATATGGTGTGACACATGACGCCTTTCTCCGTGCCCTTCATGCTGTGGTATCCCACGTAGAGGGCGGCGTCGAAGCTGTCATCTATGCCCTCCATCATGCTGTTAGGCTTCGGGCTGCCCCTGACGAGGTACGTTGCTTCATGGACGTCCTCCGGCCTCATGTTCCGCATGCCGCCGTGGGCGTCCGAGACCACTATCTCCTTGACCCCTGCCTCTAGAGCGCCTTCCACGGCTGCGTTGAGGTCTCCCACCATGAGCTTCCTCGCGAAGGCGTACTCGCTGTTGTTCCTATCCACCTCGGCCCAGTCGACTATCCCGCTTATGCCCTCCATGTCTATGGAGATTAAGACTTTACCCGGTTTAACCATGGAAAATACGTGTTCTCCACGCTTGTAAAACTTGCTTATAGAAGCTGTGGCTTGCGGGAAACATGAACCAGTGTTCTGTTTCATGAATCCGTTTTCAATATAAATTTACCAGAACGACTCTGTTTCAACAACGGCGATAGGTGTCAGATATTTCCACGTTTCTGGGAATCTTCGAGGGCGAATCCGAGAGCACGCAGATATCAGAGGGTAAACCGCTTGTCGCTTTGAACCATGAGGAGGATTTCTTCCTCCAGCAGATGAAGGACCTCAAGATCAAGAGGATCCTACCCAAGTTCACGCCTGACGGCGTAGCCTACGGCGAGCTCGCGTCCCTGCTAACCTACTATGACAGCGATCAGATGAGGGCGCTGCTTAAGGCCCTAGCCCAGAAGGGATACATCAAGAAGATTAACTACGGCACGGTCGCCCTGTGCCCAAGCTGCTACAGCCCGGTATTAATGATAGTACTATCCTGCCCAAGATGCGGGTCCATGAAGATAACGAAGAAGGAGGTCATCAAGCACAGGGTCTGTGGCTACACGGGCTACTCCGAGGACTTCTTCGACGGCATAGATTGCCGATGTCCCATGTGCGGCGCCGTCTACGACCCAAACGAGTACCATGACCCTGATGCCGAGGAAGACTCGGACTTCACGATAGCCGAGTCTATGTACGAGTGCGATGGCTGCGGCTCGGTCTCCGGGAAGCCGTCTGTCACCTACAACTGCATCAAGTGTAAGACGAAGTTCCAAAGCAAAGACATCTGCTTCGAGAACCCAAAAGGTTACGAGATGATCGACCAGGAGAAGGCGGCTTCATTGAGAGAGGAACGACAAGAATCGGTGCACCCTGAAGCTGTTGAAAATGATATCATCATACCTGGCGAGATATCGAAAGATGATATAGAACAGCTCGAGAGCCTCAATGAGAAGCTACTCGAGGAGGAGCCGGAACAGCCTGTAGTCGCGGAGGAGCCAGAGTACGAAGAACCAGAGTCGATGCGTGTCCCCGAGGAGCCGGTATTAGAGGAAGGCGAGGCCGAGGATTTTCAGTTAGAGTATACGGAAACCAGTGAGACGCAGGAACCGGAACAAGAGCCGGAGTATGAGCTAGACGAGGAAGACATAGGGACGCCCCCTGAACCCGTGGTTGAAGAGGAGAGGCCCAAACAGGAGAAGAAGAGCCTCTTCGGCGGCCTTTTCTCGAAGAAGGAGAAGAAAGAGAAGAAGAAGCCTAAACCCGTCGAGAAGAAGCCAATACGCGTCGAGCGGGAGGTCGTGCGAAGAAAAGAGATCTCGATCCTCCTCATAGAGCAGAGCGAGGAGACGGCGGCCAAGATACTGGAGAGGCTTGAGAGAACCCGGCTGCAAAACGTGGAGGTCCGCCACGCCTTCACCGGAAGGCTCGGCCTCAGGGAGCTCCGCAGAGAGCACGACGCCATCATACTGGACACGGAGCTCAGTGACATCGACCCGAAGCTGATACTTCTGGAGATGGTGAGGTGGAAGATCGAAACCCCCATCATAGTGATCTGCGGAGATGAAGCGAAGCTGAAGAGCTACAAGGGATACAGGCTGAGCAGGGTAGAGTTCATCGACTCATCCGAGAAGTCGTTGAAACGCATATCGGCAATAATAAACGACCTATTATCCTGATAGAAGGGGCTTCAGAGCCTATTTCTCGAGGTTCTTAGGCATCTTGAAGAGTATCGGAGAGCCGCAGTAGAGGCAGAGCATCGTCTTGGGTACCACGTGTTCACAGTTCTTGCAGACGGTGAGCGCCCCGTCGTCTTCTTCCTCCTCGGGCGTCTCCGTTGTAGCCTCGTATACTAGTTCCTGTGCCATGTTTCTCGGGCTCGACAATGGCTCCGGGCTTTTAAGTGAAACGGATCGGTTTCAAGGATGGAGATCGGTGAAAGTGAACAGTCTTCCATATCAGACACTCTTATTACCTGACGGAGAGGAGAACCACACATGAACCCTAAGCCGATCCATGACCCGGCGAAGGGCAGGATGCGGGTCGCCTGCTTCGCGAGCGGCTCAGGCACCAACGCGCGGAAGATCATCGAGAGGAGCTTGGAGCCCGGTAGCCTCTACGACGTCGTCCTCATGTTCAGCGACGTCAGGGACTCGAGGACTAAGAAGAGCGGTGATAAGATGTGCAGGGCCAAGGACATAGCGGAGGAGTACGGCGTAGGATATGAGTGCGAGGACATCAGGGACTTTTACAAGGAGAAGGGCGTCCCCCGGAGGGACCTCAGCGTCAGACCCGAGTTCGATGAACGGGTCCTGAAGAAGATAGCGCCCTACGACCTGGGCCTCATCTGCAACGCAGGGTACATGACCATCATGACCCCACCCATCCTGGAGGAGTACTCTGGCAGGATAATCAACGTACACCCCGCCGACCTCACCATCATGGAAGGCGGTGAACGCAAGTACGTCGGCATCCACGTGGTCGAGGACGCGATACTGGCCGGGGAGAAGGAGCTGAGGGCAACCACCCACATCGTCCGGGAGAAGGTGGACCACGGCGAGATACTCGTGCTGAGCGAGCCCCTGCCCGTCAAGCTACCCCTAGGCGTCACGCTGAAGCAGCTAGCGGAGGACAAGGTCCTCAGGAAAAAGGGGGTCGGCGAGCATCAGGATAGACTAAAGGAGAGAGGCGACTGGGTCATCTACCCGCTGACTGTCCAGCTGATAGCCGAGGGAAGGTTCAGCCTCGGCACCGACGGCGTCTATTTCGACAGCGAAAAGGCGCCGCACGGGGTAAGTCTACCTCGTGATTGAGGCCACCACGGCCCCTGTGGCTCTTATGACTTCGTCGCTCCGCAGCTCCAGCAGCTGGTCCCTCGATCCGCCTCCGCAGAAGAATGTCTTCATCGCCGCCGTCTCGGCGTCTATGACTGTCCGTAGCTTCTCCTTCAAGCCGACCGTGGGGGTGCCCCCCGGCGGGTAGCCGCTTACCTTGTGGGCCTCGCTGAAGGGGAATAGCTTCACATTGGTCACGCCCAGCGCCTTCGCCGCCGCCTTCAGGTCCACCTTCCTGTCTCCTGGGACCACGAGGAGCACGCGCTCCCCCGTGTTGGTCTCGGATACGAGGTTCTTGGTGATCCTGTGGAGCGGTATACCTGTGGCGTCAGAGGCGTCGGCGGTGTGCACCGTCTCGGCCTTGTCTGTGAAGCGGTGCCAAAGCCCCAGCTTCTTGAGCTCTGCCTCTAGATCCATGTCAATCCCTCAGGATGGGGCACGTCATGCAGTGGGGTCCGCCGCCGCCTATGCTAAGCTGGCTGCCCGGTATCTTTATGACGTCGAAGCCGCGGTCCTCCAGCAAAGGTATGATCCGCTCGTTCCATTCGTAGCTGACGCACTTTCCGTCGCCTAGGCCGATGATGTTGGTGCCGAAGACCCTGATCTCCGTGTCGTTACAGTGGATGAGCTCGACGCCCCGGTCGGTGAGGAAGTCCTCCAGCCACATGAGCTCGACGCCGTCCTCGCTGTACACGTATGCGGGGAACAGCTTCAGGCTGCCCGGGTGGAAAAGGGCCAGGTCGGGAGCCATCATCATGAGGGCCCCGTCTAGGTGCACCCTCCAGCTGGGGAGCGGCTGCGCCACGAACTCGTCCACACATCTCCCTAGCATGCTGTCTCTCATCTGGTGTACGCCGTGCTCGTTGCTCCTGGTGCCGAAGCCCATCATCGGGGTCTTCTCGTCGAACCAGACGAAGTCGCCTCCCTCCACCAATCCGGGGGGCGTCACCCGGAGGGCGATGGGTATGCCCAGCTCGTTGAACGCCTTCTCCATCAGCGTAGGCTCTACGAACCGCGCAGGGTAAGTCATCCTGAGTATGTTGGCGCCCAGGTTGTTCACCATGGCCACGTCCCTGGTATAGACGAGGTTCGGTAAGGCGTCAGCGATCCGGATGTGTCTCTCGTCTAGGAGGTCGGTGAGCAGAACCACCTCCACCCCCTCGGCCTTCAACGCGTCCGTGAAGGCGTCGTGCTCCTCCTGGAACGCCTTCCAGTAGACCGGGTCCCTGAAGAGGTAGTCGTTCTTATTGCCGGCCGTGACCACCTTCATGCCTTCCCCGGGGCGGTGCATCAACACCTTGCGGAGCTTATCGTACTCTGTCTGAGCGCCAAACTTCATGGATATCACCAGATAGGGTTCTGTAACTCTATATAACGGTTAACACAATTAACGATGTTTTATCGTCCGAGTCGTTGACACGATTCATAGCATCTGGGTGAGATGGTCTTATACTATAGATTAGTTATCACTATTTACAGAACAAGGAACCATGTTGTTTTTATTTCAGGCGACCGAAGACTTTTAGATATGTTGTGACTCTGAGGAGAGATCTGACTGACAGCGACGTCCACCGGATCGTCCAAGACTCACTCAACATGATCTCCAAGGCTCAGAGTCAGCTCAAACTGCCTGTGGCTCCCAACATCTCCAGAACAAGAAGCATGCTCAGCCGAGGCTCATTCAAGGCCTTGACCATGAACGCCAGACGCGGCAAAAGGAACTCCATGGAGTACGGCTCGTTCCTGCCTCCGGCTACCATAATACTGGACAAGCGTCTCCCAAAATCGGACCACCCCATGGACATGCCGGACTTCGTCGAGACCCTCACCATGTACAGCGCGATCCACGAGGTTTTCCACGCCGACGATCATATGGGTGGAAACAGGCTTCTCGTGGCCACACGGAGCCACATCTTGGACAGGCACGAGGACAAGCTGGAGAAGAGTTTGAGCATAATCATGGAGGAGGGAGGCTCGCCCGCCATCAAGGACTACGGCGATCTGGCCAGCCTCTGGGCCGTGCAGTACGTGGAGATGGTCACCCACTACAGAGGCTACGTGGTCATGAGGCACATGAAGTACCCCAAGCTGGACCGGCTTTGGTCAAAGCTGAGGAACGACTATTTCCCGCCCAACCTCCTGACCTGCATCGAGGTGAGCAAGGGCACCGAGTACGTGTTCAGCCTCTTCACCGAGAAGCGGGGAGAGTACTGTCTCATAGAGGCGCTGAACGAGTACAACGCCATAAAGGAAAAGGACGCGTGCAGCTACACCGTATAAATACGTGATCCACCGAAAGGTATCTGTTCAGAGATGCTCTACGATACCCTTGTCGAGTACTACGCCAGGCTGGAGTCGACGACCAAGCGGCTGGAGATGACGGACATCCTCACGGACCTCTTCAAGGAGGCCACGGTAGACGAGGTAGACAAGATAGTCTACCTGACTCAGGGTAAGATACACCCTGACTGGAAGGGGGAGCCCGAGATCGGGATGGCCGAGAAGATGGTCGTCGAGACCCTCACCAAGGTAACGGGGCTAAAGAAGGCGAAGGTGGGGCAGCTCGTCTCCCAGCTGGGCGACATCGGGCTGACGGCGGAGGAAGCTCTGAGGGGCAAGACGCAGGGCAGCTTCTTCCAGCGTAACCTCACAGTCACCGACATCTACAGCGGGCTGGACAGGATCGCTAGACGCGAGGGGCAGGGCAGCTCCAAGCAGAAGATTGACGACCTAGGAAGCCTCCTCGCAGACTCTTCCCCCCTAGGCGCCCGGTACCTCGCCAGAATGGTGGTGGGGAAGCTCAGGCTGGGCATCGGCGACATGACAATACTGGACGCCCTGTCCCAGGCCCACACAGGGTCCAAGGAGAAACGGGGCGTCTTGGAGAGGGCGTACAACCTCAGCAGCGACCTCGGCCTAGTGGCCAAGACCCTCAAGGAGGAGGGGCTAGAGGCCATCGAGAACTTCCACGTCAGGGTGGGCTCCCCTATAAGGGTCATGGCGGCCCAAAGGCTATCCACGGCGGAGGAGATCATCGAGAAGCTTGAAGGCCAGTGCAGCGCCGAGTACAAGCTTGACGGCGAGCGGTTCCAGATACACAAGGACGGAAACAGGGTCAACATCTTCAGCAGGCGCCTGGAGAACATCACATACATGTACCCCGACGCGGTCCAGCTGACCATGACCCAGATAACCGCCGAGGACGCCATCATCGAGGGCGAGGCAGTGGCCTACGACCCGGACACGGGCGAGGATCGTCCCTTCCAGACGCTGATGCAGCGGCGGCGCAAGTACGGCATAGAGGAGATGATGGAGAAGATACCCGTCAGGGTGTACCTGTTCGACTGCCTCTACGCCGACGGCAGGGACCTCACCCTGGAGCCCTACCCCGAGAGGATCAAGGCGCTGGAGAGCATAACCAAGCAAAAGGATGACTACAAGCTCGTTAAGCGCCTCATCACCTCCGACCCCGCGGAGATAGACAGGTTCTTCCAGCAGAGCATAGCTGACGGCACCGAGGGGCTCGTCGTCAAGTCCACGGCGAAGGACAGTATCTACAGGGCGGGCGCAAGGTCGTGGCTCTGGGTGAAGCTTAAGCGAAGCTACCAGAGCAAGATGCAGGACCACGTCGACCTGGTGGTCGTGGGCGCATTCCACGGCCGGGGACGCCGGGCGGGCAGCTACGGCGCCCTCCTAGTCGCCGCGTACGACCCAGAGTCCGATGTCTTCAATACGGTGTGCAAGGTCGGTTCAGGCTTTACAGATGAGAACTTGGAGCAGACACTTGGGATGCTTGAGCCCCACAGGTTGGAGCATAGGCACGCGCGTGTGAAGTCGCTGATGGATGCCGAGGTGTGGTTCGAGCCAGCCGTCGTAATGGAGGTGCTCGGCGACGAGATAACGTTGAGCCCGCTGCACACGGCAGCCTTCGACAAGATCAGGGAGGGCTCTGGGCTGGCCATCAGGTTCCCAAGGTTCACCCGTTGGCGGGAGGACAAGTCGGCTGAGGAGGCCACCACGGTCAAGGAGATCGCGGACATGTACAGCTCTCAGCTCAAGACGCTGAGCTAGCCACCGGCGATGGGCGGGAATAACGCCACCCTGTCACCGTCGGCGAGTAGATAGTCTATGCTTCTTTTCCGCCCGTTGACGATGACGTTTTTCACATCCTTCGCGGGGACGCCAAGCTTATCTAGGATATCTTTGACGGTCTCGGCTTCATCCATGTAGAGTGTGCCCTCGCCACCTGTGTATGTTCTCAGCGTCGCGTAGACCTTCACCAGGATAGTCATCTGCGTCACTCCTTCGTGAAGTGCCACTTGTAGAGCAGGTTCATGTCGTCGGGGAAAACGCCAAGCCGGCCTCTCTCCTTCACCACTCTGTCCAGCGACGAGTACTTTCCGTTGAGGAAGATGTTGGTGCCCACCTCGTTCGTCGGCACGCCCGCCTTCTCCAGGACGCCTCTGATGGTGGTGCCGCTGGGTACGTCAATAGTTATAACTGAGGGCTTCCTAGGGTCCAGGTTGTCCGTAAACCTTCTGAACCTACCGTAGAGATGGATCTCCAGCTTCATCACTAAAAAAGGGTGGTGGGTTTACTTGAAGACTTTGTCCAGATCGGAGTCGGGTACGTTCCAGACCTCGTTGAGGGGCGGCAGCTTCTCCAGCTTCATGAACTCGGGTATCCTGTCGTCCGCCTTCGTGAAGCCGGCTGCCTTGTTGAACGCCCTCTCCATCTCGGTTATCTCCTTGCCGATCCTAGCTACGTCGTCGCCTGTCCAGCTGGTGCCTAGGACGCCGTTGACAGTCTCCACCATGCCCTCGAAGCCTTCCTGGATGTCCAGGATGGGGAAGGCGATGAAGAGGCAGTACCCGGTCGAGTCGAGGAACGCCGTCGTGTCCATGAAGCCGCGGGCCATCGCGGACTTGTCTGTGTCTAGGGGATCAGCTGAGCCTCCCACGCCAAGAATCTCTGGTGCGATGGTGTAACCCGACGTGTGGTCTGCACCCATGGTGCTGGTGGCGTACACGTATCCGATGCCCTTGACGGCTCTCGGCTCGTAGGCTGGCATGTTTTGGCCCTTACACGCTGGGACCCTAGTCACTCCAAGGGTCTTCCCGGTTGTGACCGCGCCTGACGCGAGTATCTTGCCCAGCGGCGTTCCCTTGTGGATCTCCTTCATCATCTCGATGGCCTTCTCTCCGTCCCCGAACTCGGCTAGGCCGCCGTCCATGGCGACGGCGATGGTCCCGCCCATCTCGATGGTGTCGAGCCCGTACTCGTTGGTGAGGCGTATCAGCTCGGCGATGTGGTCCAGGTTGTCTATGCCGCAGTTGGGGCCGAACGCCCAGGCTGACTCGTACTCGATGCAGCTCACGTGCTCTGTGCCGTCCTCGTAGGGGTAGACGTTGCTGCACTGGATGAGGCAGGAGGCGTGGCATGGGTGACCCATGGCTCCGACTCCGCCCCGCTCCTCGCAGACCTTTTTTATTGCTTCCCCTGAGACCTTTTCGGCCTCCTCGAAGCGTCCCTCACGGAAGTTCCTGGTAGGCAGGCCGCCTGCTTCGTTCATGACGTTGATGAGGGCCGCGGTGCCGTAGGCGTTGAGGGTGCCTCCCTTCTTGGTGACGTCGTGGGTGGTTATTGCCTTGGCCAGCTTCTTCCTTCCCTCGTTGAACAGGCTCTTGTCCTTGATCTCGACTTCCTTGGCTCCCTTGTCGTCTACGATGATGTACTTGAGGCCCTTGCTGCCCATGACAGCGCCGAGGCCGCCTCTTCCGGCGTATCTACTAGCCCTGCCGTCTATGTCGTTGAAGCAGATCCCTGAGGCTGCTAGCTGCTGTTCTCCGGCTACCCCGATGGACGCGATGCCGACGTGTTTACCGTGCTTCTTGAAGAGCTCCCCATAGGCCTTGGATAGCTCGTCGCCTATCCCTGTCTTTGCCTCGTTGAGCTTGAAGCCTTTTTTATCGATCTCTAGTTGCCAGTATTTGCCTTTCTCCTTGGGCACTCCCTCGACCACGATGGCGCTGTAACCCAGCAGCGCCAGCTGCTCGGCGAAGGGGGTGCCTGCGTTGGCCTCCTTGATGCCCCCGGTGAGAGGCGACTTTGCCCCGACAGATATCCTGCCGGAGCTCGGCGCCTTTGTCCCTGTCACTATACCAGGAGCGAAGAACAGCTTGTTGTTGGGGCCGAGGGGGTGGCAGTTGGGGTCGACTTCGTCGCAGACGTAGCTGTCGGTGAGCCATCTCCCGCCCCTGTTCTTGTACTTTTCTGGCAGATTCTCGACTTTGGCTGTGAGTTTCTCCATATCTACTCGAATTACTTTGCCCATTTTCTTTCCACTTTTAACCTTCATAGAAGCCTGAAGTCAACGGGTTAATAAAACTATGATATGAACCGCCGTTCAATTCGATGATTCTAGCAATGGGAAACGATATAGATTACTACCCTTACTCTGTTTGTCTGCCATGATTGAAGACGTCCTCGGAGAGCTGGACGACCGCTACGCCGTCGAGAAGCTCAAAGAGATGATACGGATCCCCTCGGTGGTGGGGGACGAAACGGTACTTGCCCATTATCTTCAGGACGAGCTGGACTCGCTTGGACTCGATACGGAGTTGCATATGGTGCAGCCCGGGAGGTCGAACATCTATGCGAGGCTGGAGGGGGCGAGGCCGGGGAAGAGGATGAACTTCAACGGGCACCTTGACACGGTCCCGGTCGTGGACGGCTGGGACACGGACCCTTTCGAGCCGGTGGTGGACGGGAACAAGATCATCGGCTTGGGCTCTAACGACATGAAGGGCGGCATCGCGTGCATACTGAACACGATTCGCGCATACGTCGCGTCTGGGCACGAGTTCCCGGGGGAGCTCAGCTTCAGCGGCGTCATCGATGAGGAGGCGTATGGTGAGGGAGCCAAGGCGATGCTGAGAACGGACTACGGGAAGGTGGACGCCATCGTCCTCGCTGAGCCCTACATGGCTGACGAGCAGAGACCCACAGCCCTAGGTATCACGGGGAAGATACTCTACAACATCCACGTCAGGGGCAGGGCGGCTCACGGGTTCAGCCCTGAGCTCGGGGTAAACGCCGTCGAGCAGGCGGGAGTCATCCTCGCCAACCTGAGCAAGCTCAGGATACCAGAGCACCCACGTTTCAGGGGCAACTACTCGACGCTGAAGATAGAGGGAGGCTACGAGAGGTACAGCGTCGTTGTGCCGGCGTACTGTAGGTTCGAGGTCAACAGGCTCACCGTCCCCGGGGAGACAAAGGAGTCGGTGATCAGGGACATGGAGGAGCTGGTTGAGTCTCTGGGATTGGAGGCCGAGGTGGATGTCGAGATCAAGCCGCCGTACTACGCTTCCAATC
>Ga0265594_1001042_pt1 | contig 22024 bp, 23 predicted proteins | sample saktaG_11_FD_190147 | JGI IMG/M metagenome (GOLD analysis project Ga0265594, IMG submission 190147) | Saline water microbial communities from Sakinaw Lake, British Columbia, Canada - sak_2011_5_24_80m | ecosystem: Environmental > Aquatic > Non-marine Saline and Alkaline > Saline ... | reverse complement strand
ATGGACCGACCAAGACTGCAAATTCCTTATCCTTTATTTCTATGTTTACATTATCTACCGCGGTTACCTCTTTAAATTTTTTAGTAAGATTCTTTAAGATTACGTTTGCCATTTTAATTCCTCCCCTTTTTTTATTGCTTTACTTTGATTATACTATTTTCGAGTAGTGTTTACACTTTGACTTAAAATAAACTGTTCATGCATGTGATCTTTTCTATAGAATATTAACAACCACAATATTCAAAATAGGAAGAAGAACAGCACATATGACCAAAAATGATCGTATTGCCAGGAATATTATTTCATTCTATATATTTACTATCTCTTTTTTTAACGTTTATATTCATTTCCTGGCAATTATTATTAAACAAATATGTTCAATAGTAAAAATACTCTTCAACTTTAATTATAAACAATTTATACTAAAAAAGAATTTAATTAGAATAATTCCTGCTGCAAAAAAAATTAGCAAGGAAAAATAGTATCTTATATGAGCTCCTCTTAGTTTCTTATTGAGTATTGCTCCTAACTGAGAACCAACCAAAGAACCAGTCAAAATACAACCTACTAATCTAAAATCTATATTCCCTTTTAATAAATGGGTTATAGCTCCATATCCTGAAACAAAAATAGTTTGAAAAAGACTCGTACCTATAGCTATACTTGTTGGTATTCCTATTAAGTAAATTAAAGCAGGATTCATAATAAAAGCTCCTCCTATTCCTAAAAGTCCGGAAAATATTCCTGCTACAAATCCTAAACAAATTAAATTCCAGATAGAAATAGATTTTACCTTTGAGATAGGCAAGGAAGTAAGTGGTGGAATCGTGATATTTTGAATTTTTTGAGAGAAAATAGTATCTACTACTCCTCCTCGAGGTTCTCTTTTTTTCGCTTTTTTACTTTCAAGAAACATAGAAATTCCCACTAAAGAAAGAAGAATTATATAGATGATGTTTATCCAAAAATCCATTATACTTATGGTAGAGGCATTAATGATAATAGTACCAAGGCTTTTTAGCCGCATCAAGACTCGTGCCCCTAATTCTACACCTATTATCGAACCCATCAAGATAAATCCAGCCAGTTTATAATCTATATGGCCGTAACCTTTGTGTTTCAAAGTTGAAGCAGTAGAAGTTCCCACCATTTGAAGAAGGCTACTCCCTATAGCAATATTATATGGAATGTTAAAAACCACATTTAACAAAGGCACCAAAAGAAATCCTCCTCCTACTCCGAATAGACCAGAGAGTATACCAATAACAAAACCTGTTCCAATAAGACCTATACAATTAATCATTTAAACAATCCTTTTATTTTGGTAATCTTAATTATAGAAAAATTAAGGAAGAAGTTCAAATTATTTCGTAGGTTTCGAAAGAAAATTTAATCATTTCGATTAGTATTAAAAATTCTAACAAATTAAAAATACTACGTAAACAATCTATTAAATCAATTTAGCGGACGTTTAGTTATTTTTGCTAACGAATATGCTAATGCCATCCCTACAATGAAAGCAATAGTCATATTAGTTATTAGGGCTAAAATTGCGATGGTGATGGTTACAGTTTTAAAACTATGCTTCCCTAATTCAATAGCCACAAAGACTAATAATGCACCAAAAACACCAAGAGGAATAATGGCAACGAATTCTGGACTGGCAAAAAATAGGGCGATAGGTAGGAGTATTATACCACTAATAATATTCGACCCACCAGTTCTTGCCCCAAACCTGTATTGGGCAGCAAGACCACCAGCGCCATGACACATGGGGAATCCTCCAAAAGGAACAGAGGTAAGATTCATAAGTCCAATACTAATTGACAATTTATCAGGTTCAACTTCTCTATGGATAAGATCTTGCATCAATAATTAAGTGGAAAGTATGGCATTAGTTACAGTCAGCGGTGCTTGAGAAATTGCTAATAGCCATCCGCCTTTTAAAAAATCCTGGATTCCTGGAATAATTAAAGTTGGTAATGGCAAAATTCTTATCTGGGGAATGCCGAATTTTTGTAAGCCTATCACTATTCCGATTAATATAACCACTATTGCGGAAATATCTGTCAGGTGAATAAATTTATTAGCTATATAAAATAGAATAATAATGGTGATACAAATGACAGAGATAACACTATCCTTTAGGATAAAGTTAATCGAGGTCTTGAATAAAATTAAGGCTAAACCCATTTGAATACCTCTAATAACACTAGAGGGAACTTTTTCTTGAATAAAATTCATTTCTTTGCAAAATCCTAGAATTAAAAAAAGACTCCCTAAAATCATTCCTGAAGCAGTAATCTCTTCCTTACTCAAACCGCCTGCGATAACTATTGCGCCGATTACCTTCATCGGTTCGACTGGCATAGGCATCTTATAATATAAGCCGGTTATAATATACCACACGCTAAAAAATAACAGTATATGTCCCAAATTAAGGTTTGAAACAAAAGCTACTCCCAGAACTATGGGAAATAGTGTTCCATAATCTCCTATAGCACCAGCTATTTCTTCCAGATTAAATCTAAAGTCTGGCCACTTATCAATTCTATTTTCGTTTTTCATAATTTACCGCCCAGTAATTTTCCCTCTTTTCATACTAAGTTCCCCTTATAAAAACAAGTATTTTATTTAACTAATAATAAGAAAAAGCGTATCAAAATTCTTAAATAGGCCTTATTAAATTAAAGTAGAACTACTCCATTCCTAGTTGCTTCGAGAACCGCTTTAGCTGATTCGGTAATACCAGGAGGAAAACCAACAACTTTATATATGAATAGAAAACCAACAAGCCATAAAATGAGCATACAAAAAATCCACAGGATAAATCCATATTTTACAAAATCGATAGGGTGAATGATTCTTTTGTTGGTTCCCGGATAAGTACTAAGGGCATAAACGATAGCATTATTTGGAGTGCCGACAATAAGAAAATGGGCAAAGGAGGTAGCAAAAGCAGTAGCTAATCCGACTGCCCAGGGTTCTCCTGCCCCACCGGAGAGAATGCCCATAGGAATAGTAATCGGACCTAAGAGGGAGGTAGTAGCAGCATCACTCATAAAATTAGTCATAATCCCAGAAAAAAGACTAGCTCCCACCAGTAAAGGCATCTCCCCATCTACTCCTAAGGATTGGATTCCGTTTAAAAAGAATTTGGCCAACCAAAGGGCAGCTCCGCTATTTTGTAGTAAAGCTCCCATAGTAAGTGCTCCACAATACATAAACCAGGCATTCCAAGATATGTTGGTCAAAATCTTCTTCCAATCTACTACTCTAAATACAACTGGGATTATTAGAGCAAGTAAGGCAGGTCCACCTAACCCTAAAGTCTTGCTCTTGGTTATCCACAGGAAGAGGATAGATAACATCATCAGTAAAATTAATATTTCATTAAACTTCATCGCTCCCATAAGTCTGTTTTCTTCTTTAATGGCTTCCAGCCCGGGAGTTAAATCTTTTATCTTGGTCTTACGAAACATAAAAAGTAGATAAATAACTACTACTACAGCTAATATAGGAACCAGGGGCATTCCATAGGCCATCCATTGGGTAAAACTCATAGACACATTATAATTATCAAAAAATCCCATCATAATAGCATTACGTCCACCTGCTGCCGGTGAGCCAACTCCACCTACGTTAAGAGCAAAACAAAGGGTGAGAAGAAGTAGTTTGGCCAGGTGAGGATCTTCTTTTATCTGTAATCCTTTATCATTTGCCCCTTTTAGAGCCCCGACGTAGATAATAACCATAACCGGAGTCATAAAGGCGGCAATAGCATGAGCAGATACGAATGAACCTAAGATAGACATAGAGATAGCAATTACGAAAAGAGGGAATTTAAATCCTTTTACCCATCCTAAAATCCAACTGGCTAAACGTTTATGTAATCCAACTTCGGTTACTACCACCCCCATAGCCAAAACACCTAAAAGGAAAAGAGGGGCATCACCACAGAAGGTTTTACCTATCTCTGCCTTGGGAAGCAAGTAAAAAAAGTAAGCCAGAAAAGGCATAAGGATACCGACTATGCCGATAGGCAGCGCTTCGGTAGAAAAAAATATGGTAGCCATAGGAATTATTCCTAAAATTAACTTTGCCTTCCAGGCGGCTTGAGAAATACTACTGGCTACCCCTGTTCTTATCATATTATCGGCAAAACCATATTCTTGTACAACTTTTTTTAAACTTTCAGGAACAGGAAGAACAAAAGCTATAAAGGCAAAGATGGCAGTTCCTATAAGCAACCAGAGCATCTTACTATCCATACGAAGTTTATTGTAATTTTTAGTAGGCAATTCTTGATTCATTTATTTTCCTCTCTAACTATTATTTTATATATTTGTATTATCAATTGCTATAAAAACAAATATTGTTATTTGTTGCACTACAAATTCTAAGGCTAAAAAACAAAATGCTTATTTTGTAATGGTTTAAGGGGGTTAAATGGCTAAAAATCGGTTGCAAGTGTCAAACTCGGGACAGCTTGTAATAAAAAGAACATATTTTTCAAATTTATATCGATTACATCATCCCAGTCTTCTTCAGTAAAATCTATAGCAGGGTTACGTCTTATAATACTGAAATTGTTTACCAATATATTAATTTTAAAAATTATCAATAGTAATATTAATAATGTCATTTATTGATTCTGTGGATTTTAAATTAGTATTTATACCTAAAAAAGAACGGCTAATTGACTCTATCCTTTTTTTAGTAGCTGACATACCACTCGGTCATACACCAACTATGTCTACTCCTGCTTCCGCTAATCCTTCTGCCATACCGTATCCTAAACTATTAGGACGTGAACAACCTATGATAATCGCTACTTTCCTCTCTAAATTAAATTTTTACAAAATTATTTTTCCTCCATTAAAATAGTTTATATTAATTCAGGAACACACCCATCAGATTTATATTTCTACCTATTAAATTATTAACATTACTCCCATAATAATCATTAAAAATGAAATAAACTTACTTAATAAACTTTTGTTTATCTCTTTAAAGATTTTTAACCCAATTGGAGTTCCCATTAATACAGCAATCATACCTAGTATCGATAGTTGTAATATTTTTAGATCTATATTCCCATAAGTTAAATGTAAAAAGATAGAGTAAATTGTTGTTATAACATTTGTAGCCTGCAAACATCCTTGATATTCCATCTTATTAGAAGTGGCAGCAAAGAAATAGATTGCCTTTGGTGGTCCTCCAATATTAAACATTCCTCCAAAAATCCCACTAATAATTCCCACTATAAAAGAATTTTTTGCGGAAATATTTATTCTAATCTTATTATAATAGAATGTGAAATATAGAGAAAATATAATAAGTGTTACGCCTAATATATTTTTCAAAATGCTTGTGCCAAGATTCATTAAAGAATATATGCCAATACTTCTACCGATTAATTCACCTATTACTGTAAAAGACACTAACTTAACAATTACATAATCCCTCATTCGATAAAATATCCATAAGACCATTATAAATGCTGATAATAATACTACTAATGTAGCTATTCTAATAGGCAAAATTAATGTTAATATTGGCATAGAAAAAATAGCAAATCCTAGACCAGTGGCGCCTTGAATGATACTTCCGAAAAACATTGTTATAAATAATAATATTTTCACTAATCTCTTCTTATCAAGATATATCTACTCTATTTTAATTATAAAATTTAAATAAAGAATCATTACAAAAAGGGACATATATTTAATAATTGTTCATATATGCGGACCCTCTTTGCAGTACTACATAATATAGTTTTTATACAGTTAACATTTCACCTGGTTTTAAAACTACAACATCTATACCACTAGTCAGGTTATTTATAAGCTCCAAATACCTTTGAGGGTCCTGCTGGTTAGAGGGAAAGGTATTGTAATGCATAGGAATAACCCTAGGAGCACCGACCCAGGCTGCAGCACGGGCAGCCAGCTCTGGTGTCATCGTATAACGACCTCCTATAGGTAATAGGGCTACATCTGGGTTATAAATCTCTCCAACCAGTTTCAGATCATAGGTTAGCCCCGTATCTCCGGCATGAAAAACTCTATGACCGTCCTCAGTCACTATGACAAATCCCATAGAACTACCATTGGGGAGCATCACCTTATTCTTGAACCACTCCTCCCCATAAAGGGCAGAGACATGGACGGAAGGAGTTGCATGGATGGTAATCCCTTTATGGGTAGTGCACCCTCCAATATTAATCGGTATAGAACCCTCATCATATGGTATTCCATGTAAGGTCGCATAATTACCTATCTCCGGAGAGCATATTAGTTTTGCTCCACTCTTCTTTACTATCTCGATAGCATCACCGAGATGGTCCTCATGCCCGTGAGTTACACAGACGATATCGGCATCCTTCGCCTCTTCTAAGGTTATCGGGCAGACCGGGTTATCTTTTATCCAGGGGTCTATATAGATATTAACCCCTTGATCGCTAACTATCTTAAAAGCTGAATGGCCAAGCCATTGAATTTTCATGTTCAACACCACCAAAGTATTTTATTTATCACTATATCCGTTCTTAAAAATATCCATAAATAAATTAGCCAAAGAACATTATATCTTTTGCCCATACCTTACCTTTGCTGGTAATAACCAGCCTTAATTCTACCGCCCTTGCCTCTTCCGGTGCCCTAGCTTCAAAGGAGTCTTCTACCCAAGCATTTGTCCCTACAAAGAGTTCTCCTTTGGGAGCCTCAGCTGCATCCTCAATCAGGCCACCATACTCATCAACAAAGGCCATCTGTAAATAGGCAATACTGTCTTCTACCATGTCTCTTGTCTTTATTTTTCCTGCCATTTTATAGATCCTTCCAGGTTTAACCGCTACAAACTGCTGCAGATAGAGGGCACCTGGCCTATCATATTCAAGACCCGGATAGGGCTTTGATCCATTCTCATCCCAGATAACCTTACCTCCACCTTCGGCAAAACGGCTATTAAAGGTCCAGTAAAGAGGTAGGTTATTTCCCCCTTTTTCTTTTAATGAACCGTTTTTAATCCTGGGGTATATGGGGTTTAGATTGCGGTAATTTCTAAAGAACCAGACAATATTACCATAAGGATCTACCTCTAAAACCTGTTTATGCTGCTGGTCAGAGATCAGTACATTACCATTTTCCAGTTTATCGGCTTCATAAAAGTCTGCAAAATAGCGGGGTTTAAAGGACCAGACAACGTCCCTATCTGGAGTAACTTCAATAATACGGCCATTTTTACTATCGGTAATAAGGGTATTACCATTCTCCAGTCTATCCGCATCCCTAGGCCAGTTTATGATATCTCTTGAACCATCGCCATATTTCCAGACAATTTCTTTCTTACAATTTACTTCAATAACTCTATGATGACCTGAATCTGCAATCAAAATATTCCCGTTTGGAAGCATATCACAGTTGTGAGGGTGTTGAACACCTTCATCATAGAACCAGATTATATTTCCCTTATGGTTTACAACAATACAGCGGTCATTATTTCTATCAGTAATCAGTAGGTTCCCATCTTCAAGTTGATGGGCATCATTTGGATAATGCAGATGAGACCCGTCACTTAATTTACCAGTACCATTGCCCCAGTTATCGGAAGTAAAGACAATCTCTCCCTCGGGATTTACCTCTATTACTCGGTTATTGGTAGTATCAGTTATCAGAGTATTACCGTTTTTAATCCTTTTAGCACTATGAGCAAACCTTAAACCTTCCCCAAACCTCCAGACAATCTGTCCCTCAGGGTTTATTTCAATTATCTCACTTCCCTGTTCTGTTTCATCTCCAGCATCTGTAATCAAAGTGTTTCCGTTTTCAAGCCTTTCAACATCACAGATAAATTCAAGCCTTCCAGGTATACCTCTCTCTAGAATATTATTTTCTAAGCCATACATATTTACTCCTTATATTACATTAACTAGACCTTACATATAACCAAGTTGTCTTAGTTTTTCCATTAGTCCTTCTTTATCCTGACGCCTCCCGCCTCTTTCATTAATATTTTCTAAATCCTGCTCCCAGGCAGGTTTATCACCAGCTTTACTTGTTGTTGATTTAGCACCTAATGAACGGTATCCCTTTTTATACAATGAACAGACTGGTATAGTATATTTAAACATGGCATCCCAAACATCCCTCTCCAAGAAGTGGAGAATTGGACAGACTCTCATGTGTTCGGGACTATACTCTGTTTTTTCCCGGGGGCTAAAGTATTTCTCATTGGCTCTTGCTTCCTGTTCATCCCATCTGATACCTACAAAGAATGCCTTAATATTATTTTCTTCAAGATATACATTTAAGCTAACTGTTTTCATTAAATGATTCCCAACAAAGGATTCCGCCTCATAAGGGAACTCATCTTCCTCGTAACCCAGGCGCTTAATCTCTCTCTGGTTTCTTTCATTGAGATCACTTACTTTAATCATGGAACCAAGCTTATTGCCTGCTGCCCTGGATACATCATGATTATGGATATACTCAACTTCAACACCATATTTTTTACTGGTCGCATCAATAAATTCTCTAATCTCTTCAAACATATCTCCTTCATCAATACAGAAACATTTTGGTATCTTGATTCCTTTTTCCTTACATACTTCATGGATAAAATGCAGTACAAGTGTACTGTCCTTACCTCCTGTCCAGGCTATTGCCAGGTCATCAACATCATACTTTTCAAAAGCCTCCTCTATTACCTTTTTGGAATCCCTAATCTTCTTTTCAAGTAGTTTTTCCTTGTTTGCCATTTTGTTATTCCTCCTTTTATTTTATTTTTAGTTTCATAATTTATATAAAATTTAAGTTAGTCTCCATATCAACTCTGTAAAACAAATTTACTTAAAGCAGCTTTATCTTCTTTTAAATAGATATATGAAAGGAAACTAAAATTAATGCCTAGTTTTGACTCATCCTTTAACAGCTCCACCGGTAAGACCTTTGATAAAGAGTTTACCTACACTGGCAAAGAAAATGACAATCGGAATAATGGTCATGATAGATGCTGCGGCGATCTGGCCCCAGTTAATAGAATAGGAAGAGGTCCAGCCGGCAATTCCAACTGCCAGTGTCTGATGGTCAATATCTGATATTAACACCGCTGGAAATAAATAATCATTCCAAGAGACAACGAAAGAATAAATAGCAACCGTAGCTAACCCCGGTAAAACTAGAGGCAAAAAGATTCTATACAGGATATCAAACCGGGAACAGCCATCAATCTTTGCTGCTTCACTGATTTCCTTAGGAATATCATCAAAATATAGCTTAAGAGTCCAGATGCTGAATGGTAGTGTCATTAAGATATTTACAATAACTACACTAATTAGATTATCATATAATCCTACCTTTTGGGCCATCTGGAATAACGGAATTATCAATAAAATTCCCGGAAAGAAATAGACCATTAAGATTGTTTTACTTAAAAAATATTTTCCATAAAAGCGAACATTACTAAGTGCGTAGGCAAAGCAAACAGACATTATAAGTGTTAAAATCGATACGAGAATCGATACAAAAAGACTGTTCTTCAAAAATATTAAGTATTTTGAAGATGATATTACATATATGTAATGCTCAATTGTTGGGGCATTTGGGAAAACCTTCGGTGGTTCGAACATTAACTCTTTAAAGCCTGAAATTGAGGTTACAAATACCCAATAGATGGGAAAAACATAGATTAAAGATATAAGCCCCAGACCTAAATATATACCGAATTTGAGAATGAACTTCCTTTTTTTAGCATCTCTGTTAATCATTTAATCTTCCCCATTTTCCACCGACAAATTTAAAATATAACCAGGTAGTGATTGATAAAATTATGAGTAATATTATTGACAGGGTTGCCGCTTCGCTCATCCTGAAAATCTGGAAACCCTTTTTATAAATCGAAATAGCTAAGGTCATGGTTGCCCTCGAGGGTCCGCCCTGGGTTAACAACCAGATCGGCGGAAACATGTTAAAAAGCCAGAGCATCAGTATAAATGAGTTTATGATAACAGACGGTAAGATGTGTGGCAGGGTAATATAAAAGAATTTCTGAAAAATACCTGCTCCATCAACAGTAGCCGCTTCATATATGTCTTTAGGAATTGTCTGCAGAGTTCCTAAAATGACTATTGCTACAAAAGGAGTCCATCTCCAGGTATTCACAAGGACTACTGTAAACATAGCAATACTACTATCACTGAGAAACTCTATTGGCGCAGTAATCATACCAATCTGTTTCAAAATGTGATTTATAACTCCTGAGACAGGATATAGCATCCATCTCCACATTAAAGTGGTTACAACTATCGGGAACATCCAGGGTAAAAGTGTCCAGGTTCTGAAAAAACTCTTCCCTTTATATTCCTGATTGAGGAGCAAAGCAATCAATACTCCTATCGGAATAATCAACCCCAGATTACTACCCGTCCAGATAATGGTAAGCTTTACCTCCTCCCAGAATTCAGGAGTCCATAATATTTTAATATAATTATTTAATCCAACAAAGGGAGGATCAGCTTCAACCATAAGCTGCTTATGAAAGCTCGTCCATATATTTTGTAGAACAGGATAGACGATAATTACTCCAATCCAGAGTATTCCCGGAAGAACTAGCAGCCATCCGAATAGGTTTTCCTTTTTCGCTTGTAGATTTGTGTTAGGATCATAGTTCCGAAATATCTTTATTGTAGATTCCCCTTTTTTCCCAGTAGGATTTTTCTAAGAAGGGTTACCGGAAGGATATATGTATATCCTTCCGGTAACCCTTAATCAAAATATTACTTTAATATTCTACTATCTTTTCGTATTCTGACTGACCCCATTCGACTGCTTTTTCTACAGACCAGTTTTCATTAACTATCTTTTGCAATACTGCTCCCAAAAGGAATGAACCCTCAATAGCTCCGGCTTCAAGGGATTTTCCGCCACCTTCAAAACCAATCAAACTGATATATTCCATAGTCTTAGCCTGAACCTGCATTAAATCATTATACTTTTTAATAATCGGATAGTTATTAAAGGTATCGGATTCGGCAGTAGCTTTGGTTACAGGCATAAATAGGCCTGCCTCCATCATCAGATATTCTGTATGATTCTCGGGTTTATATAACCACTCCAGGAAGGTACGAACGGCTTCAAGATGACCTGTCTCTTCTGCCCTTTTAGTTATAAGTATACCTCTTGGATAACCTGTATTTTTACGCTGACCTCCTTCAGGTATGGGCATGAAGGTCATTTTATACTTACTGGCTAGCTCAGGATCTTTTTCATCCAGCTCCCGTAACCAGGCACCATTGTACATTACAGTTGCTACTTTACCAGACTTAATTAATAACTCAGCCATGCCCCAGTCCATATTCCCTGCACCTGGGACAGTGTATTTCGCCAATTTACTTAAGAATTCATAAGTTTCCCGGGTCTCTGGAGAATCAAAGACGATACGTTGTTCACCGCTTGAAAGGTCTGTGATCTTACCGTCATTTGTCCGTAAAAAGCCCCATACAACCTGGCTGCCGTAGTTACCTATAGTAGAGACAGGAAGACAAAAACCATAAATATCCGTTTCGCCATCACCATCTCTATCCATTGTTAACTTTTCAGCGGCCTCAAGCAGATCATCCCAAGTCTTTGGCGGTTCCAGCCCTGCTTCTTCATAAAGATCTGCTCTATAAGTTAATGGCCAGCTTACACCATATACTGGTAAACCATACTGTTTTCCCATATAATTATAGGCAGTCCATAAAGCTTCCGGGAATTCATATTTTTTGTGAATTGAGTTAAAAATGTCATCTACAGGTATAATCGCATCATGTTTGATCATGTCCATCAATTGAGGCGGATTTATAAGAAGCAGGTCCGGCAGAGAATTTGCAGCAATACCGGCCATGATCTTGCTCTGATAATTCGGGAAATTAATCGGAACCTGTTTTACTTCAATACCAGTTTCTTTTTCAAAACGACTAAAGAGAGCCTCCTGAGCTGTTATACGATGCGGTGGTGTCTCCCAATGCCAAATTTCTATTGTTTCTTTAGCAAGCACATTAATAGAAAATGTGAAGATTACTGCTATAATCAAAACCAAAATAAGAAAATAATTTTTTTTCATTTTCACTTGAAGTTTCCTCCTTATATTTATGTTTTTTAATATCCGGAAAATATTGCAATTTTCCTCGAAATATTGTGCCCGTTAGTCGGTTCATTGTCAAATTCGAAATAAATTTCATACATCCAAAACAGTACTTCCGGCAATCACATCAAACCTTATATCCATAATATCAACAAGACATTTTTTGATTTCTGGCCAAACAGCCTGATGATCATCTGAAGTTACCCATTTTTCGCGGGAAGATTCTGAATCAAAAGAAATTAATATTTCACAGCAATCTGTACCCTCCACATCTGTTAGTAGGTAACAGGCACAGAATCCCTCTTGCCTAGATATGGTGGGAAGAAAGTTTTCCCGATAGTTTTTTTCTAATTCCTTTCTCATTCCCTTTATAATCTTAGCACTTACATGTAATTGAACCATAGACATACCCCCTTTCTTCCTTTTTTATGTATCAATACTTTGATAAAGATATCAAGTTCTTGATACATTCTCAATGAAGTACTGTTCCACCACAGACATTCAGGGTTTGACCTGTTATTCCACTAGAGGCGTCACTGGCTAAAAACAGGACTGCTTTAGCTACTTCTTCTGGTGTAACAAGTCTTTTCATTAAAGCATCATTGGCAACAGACTTCATCCCTTCTTCAAAACCGATATTAGATATTTTAGCTCTTTGTTGCATATATTTTATAATCCGCTCCCCTTTAACTGCCCCGGGGCAGACAGTATTAACACGAATATTATATTTTGTTACCTCATGGGCAAGACACTGAGCAAAACCTATTTGGGCCCACTTTGAACTTACATAAGGGCTCCGCGTGGCTAAACCACGCTGACCTGCATTTGAAGATATTATTATAATATTACCGCTCTTTCTTTCAATCATATGCTTAAGGGCCTCACGAGTAGGAAGCATTGTACCGGTAATATTGATATCCAGTGTCTTTCTCCAGCCTTCAAGGTCCATTGAAACAATCTCGGTCATCGGACCGGTTATTCCAGCATTATTCACCAGAATATCAATCTTGCCGAATTCCTTTATTGTCTTACCTATTAACCTTTTAACATCCTCTTCTATGGTAATATCACCCTGAACAGCAATAGAACGACGGCCCAGTTTGCGAACCTTATCTCGCGTTTCTTCAATTTGGTTCAAGCTGCGTGATGTAACAACAACATCTACTCCGACCTTGGCTAGAGTGGTGGCAATTACCCGTCCAATTCCACGTCCAGAACCTGTAACTATAGCTACTTTTCCCTCCAGTTTCATATCTAATACCCTCCTTACATTAAGTTAACTTTTATTATTAGCTGAGATATCTGCCATAAAAATCAAAGTAAAATATCTTTAATTATCTTTCAAGGGAAAATAAATAGTTCGCTCTTCTCTGTTAGACTTATAAGCTCCCAGAATCATCTCTACAGACTTTCTGCCTTCTCTAGCAGTAATAGGATTATTATCTTTCCCCTTAATATAGTCTAAAAATGCATAGGCAGGTGCTTTTTTCCTATTCAGCTGGGAAACTTCACTGGAAAAGTCAAATTCCTTCCATTTCTTTTCCTCAAAATCTGTTGAGTACATCTTTAAGGCAACTGCCCTTTCGTCCCTATAAATCTCCGTTGAAGATGTATCCCCATAATTTTGAATAATTACACCCTTATCACCGTATATCTCAAGTGAATTTTCTGCCGCCAGCATTACAGCGCTGGAAAAATGAATACCCATCTTACCATTTTTAAAGCGGTAAACTGCCAGTCCCGTATCATCATATCCAATATCTGTAACAATATTTCCTATCTGGGCGGTTACACTGACCGGCTCACCCAGTATCCATAACATAAAGTCCGCAACATGTATTCCCTCCCACATAAACATACCCGGTGTACATTTAGGATCAAATAACCAAGACCTAAAGGGGTAGGACATATACTCTTTATCCAGCATCCATGGACCTCCGTGACGGCACCGTAGGGCAGAAATTTTTCCAACTACACCTAAATCAAGAAGCTCCTTTACTTTTTTGCGAACAGGGTCATAGCGCATTTGAAAGGCTAAGCTAAAAGGTACACCAGTTTTATCTATAATCTCTATAATTTGGTCACACTCCTTTAATGTATGTGCTAGAGGTTTCTGACAGAGAATTGCTTTTCCTGCTTCTGCAGCCTTTTTGATCAGTTCTAAATGTTTACTCGTCTCGGATGAAATGATTACCCCCTTTACCTCGGGTACCTGTAAAACATAATCAAGTGAATTGCTATATAATAAATTATATTTTTTTGCTGCTGCCTTTCCCCGTTCTTTATAATCATCCCAGATTATTGGGATACAAGCATCAGGGACTTCTATGAGAGCTTCAGTACATTGATAGGCATGTTCAAAGGCATAACTGATAATAGCAATTCCTATTTTTTCTCTCAACAATAACACCTCTCCACTCATAGATATACTATTAATATGGTCCGTAAAATTACATTTTTTGGATAGTCATCAGATTTTTAAATTAAATATTATGAAATAAAGGCCAATTGATTTTTCAATTATGCTAAATTGATATCCGGATCCCTGTATCTGCTGACTTCTGAAGTGCTAATATAATCTCTACCACTCGTTTTCCGCTAGAAGCAGTAATCAACGATTCCTCATCTTTAATTACCATATTAAAAAATTCCTTTGCCAGTATTTCATGAGATTTTTTATGATATATGGGTAGGTCATATTCTTCCCAGCCCTCTTTGTTCGTCCAGACTAACAAGGGTTTCGGTGCCTTTTTAGGTATATCATGAATCGATGCTAGATCACCGTAATTCTGAATAAGAATTCCCTTATCACCAAAAATCTCTATTGTACTTAACCCGGCTCGATGTGTCCAACTCGATTCTATTGTCGCTATTACATTATCAGGAAATCTTAAAAGGGCAACTAAATTATCTTCTACCGGTAAGTTTTCAAGTACCGTACTTTTTTCAGCAAAAACCGATTTGGGTTCTCCAAACACCCAACGTAAGAAATCGATAGAATGAATGGCCTGGTCGACAATTACCCCTCCACCACTCTGCTCTGGATCAGTATACCAGTCATTAATATATTCATCTACAAAACCCAAAGGATGTCCATGCCGCATGCTTACAGAGGAAATTTTACCAAGTTTCCCTGATTGGACCAGTTCCCTAGTTTTCTGATGAATGGGACAAAAACGTTTCGGAAAACACTGCATAAATTTTACACCAGTCTTTTTAATAACATCAACCACTTGATTGGCTTCATCTAAATTGAGGGCCATTGGTTTTTCGCATAGAACATGTTTCCCTGCCAAAGCACTTTTAATTGTAAGTTCAGCATGTCTATTATTTTCCGAACATATTCCTACCATGTGGATATCTGGATCATTTAAAATTGAATCTAACTCTGGAATAAAATCCGTATTATACCGTTTGGCAAATTTTCTCCCTCTATTTATTCTATGGTCCCAGACACCCCGGAGCTTTATATTGGGATTTTTTTGAATAGCTTTTACCCAAGCATTTGCATGTATATCCGGCGCATCTATGGCCACTGATAAAATTGCAAAACCTAACTTTTTCGCCATAATTCATTCCCCTTTTCTTAAAAGTTCTATATTGAATAGCACCACATGTCTTACACTTTGAGTTAAGATATATAGCAGTGCATACCTTACACTTTCATAAGTTATATAATATCTCTAAAAGGGAGGTACCCACTCATAAAAAAATATAAAGTTAGAGTGAAGCTGCAAAGCGCTTCCTTACCTTAGCGAAAGATTAGCTGTAAATATATCTAGTGGTAAGGGTTCACTCCATCCTTGAGTTAATAAAATTCTAAAGTTTACCCTATCTATCTTTTACAACATCATTACCTTTGAACTCTACCTGATCCTGCTCCTCCTGATAAGCTTTTTACTTCCTCTAACGACAGTAAAGGTAAATCACCAGCAATGGAATGTATAAGACAAGAGGCTGCTACTGCAAATTCGAGAGTTTCTTTATCATTCCTTAAATTATTCAAACCATAAATTAAACCTGCAGCAAAAGTATCTCCTGCTCCTACTCTATCTACAATGTTGTGAATCTCATACTTTTTTGAAACAAGGAATTCTTCCCGATTATTAAGTACTGCTGACCATCCGTTGTAATTTGCAGAATGACTTTCTCTTAAAGTGATGGCAATTTTCTTGATATTTGGGTATAAACTAAGAATTTCATCAGTTAAGTCTTTATATCTTTTTATTTGAAGTTCTCCTGACTCCACATCTATATTTTCTACTTTAATCCCAAGAGATTCTTGGCAATCCTCTTCATTCCCTATGACAATATCAGTATATTTAACCAATTCGCCCATTACCTCAGGAGCAGATTTCCCATATTTCCATAACTTTTTTCTGTAGTTAAGATCACAGGAAACAGTAATACCTTTTTCTCTTGTTTTTTTTACTGCCTCTAAGGAGAGCTCTGAGGCCGAAAGAGAAATAGCTGGAGTAATACCCGTAATATGAAACCAACTCGCTCCATCAAATACCTTTTCCCAATCAATGTCACCAGGTCTTGCTTCAGCAATAGCTGAATGAGAGCGATCATAAACAACTTTTGACGGTCTCTGATTAGCTCCGGCTTCTAAAAAGTATATACCTAATCGGTTTCCTTTTCTTATAATAAGTAAAGTATCTACACCCTGCCTCCTAAGTTCTCCAATACAAGCATCTCCGATTGCATTTTTAGGAATTACCGAAACATAGGCTACATTTAAACCAAATCGGGCCAGTCCCACAGCAACATTTGCCTCTCCTCCTCCAAAGGTAGCTTCCAAAAGAGGGCTCTGAAAAAATCTTTCCCAATTAGGTGGTTTAAGCCGTAACATTATTTCACCAAAAGTAATATATTTTTTCATTGTCTCCTCCTTTTCAATCATTATTTTTGCAAAAGATAAATGGCAAATCCAGATACTTCTTGATCTAGGTAAACTGCTTTAAGTTTACCTTCCTTTTCTTTTGCGGTCTCGGGAAGAATGGAAATGTTTTTCATTTTTAGGTAGGTTATTGCCCGATGAATATCGTTAGTAGCCACGGAAATGTGACCATGTTTCCCTAAATATTTGTTTTTAGTGACCTCAAAACCTGAACCAACAAAAAAAGAACTTGTACCTTCCTTTATAGGTAAATAAAAAAGGTGTGATAGTAGGCTAGCAGAATTAAGAGCTTTATCTTCATCTTCCTCATTTATCCCCAGGTGGGCCAATTCAAAACCGAGCATTATAGCAACCGCTTCCCTGGTAATTCTGGTAATCTCATCAAAGTTACCTGAAGAGATAAGTTCAGGTTTTACCATCCAACTACCTCCACAGGCATGTACTTTTTTTTTAGACAGATAAGAAGTTAAATTGTTCAGGTTAATCCCTCCGGTGGGAATAAATTTTATCCCGGTATAAGGTGCCGACATAGATTCGAGAAGTGGTAATCCCCCTGATGCTTCAGCAGGAAAAAACTTTACTACCTCAATTCCTCTCTCCAGAGCCATCTCAATCTGGGTTGGGTTATTTATACCCGGAGTTATCGGAATACTGTTTTCTATACAGTAATCCACTACTTTTGGATTGAAACCCGGTGAAACAATAAATTGAGCACCGGCAGAAACTGCTTTTTTTGTCTGTTCAACGGTTAATACAGTACCGGCACCAACTAAAAGTGTTGGAAGTTCTCTAGTCAGAATTTTAATCGCCTCTTCTGCAGCAGAAGTTCTGAAGGTAATTTCAGCAATAGGGAGATCACCATCAATAAGTGCTTTACCCAGAGGGAGAGCATCTTCAGCTTTTTCCATTTTAACCACCGGAACAATTCCCAGCTCACCGATTTTCTCAAGGATTTCATTCATCTAAATAATCTCCTTTTTAAAGACATAGTATGTATTGCTGCAATCTTTATCGTTAAGATTGGGTATAATGAATTTATGCTTTACACCGGATTAACACAAACTTCTCTTATATTTACAACTAAATTCATTTCTCTATTTTCTAATAATTATTTTTTACAATTACCATTGTATCCTAGTCTTTTAGATATTTTTTCGCTTGTCTCTATAATAGCTTCTTTTAAATTATTTTGTACATTTTTATCTAATCGGAAAGTAGGACTTGAAATGCTAAGGGCAGCTATAACTCTTCGTTGATGATTCCTGATGGGAGCAGCGATACAACGAACATTCTTTTCATTTTCTTCTCTATCTAAGGCAAAACCCTGTTCTCTTACTTTACTAAGTTCTTTTTCTAATTCCCCTTTATCGGTGATAGTATTCTCAGTAAGGCGAGGAAGCACTTTTTCCCCTAATGTTTTCTTTCTTTCTTCCGTTGAAAGATGGGCTAACAGCACCTTCCCTAAAGCAGTACAGTGAAGGGGGGCTCTTTTACCCACGTAAGAGATCATTCGTATTGTTTGAGAAGACTCCTCTTTGGCTAAGTAAAGAACTTCTCCTTCTTCTAAAACTCCTAAATGAACAGTTTCATTACACTGATTTACTAACTCTTTTAAATAGGGGGTGGCCTCTCTTACCAGATCCATTTGGTGAAGTTTAGCCATACCTAATTCTAATGCCTTCAGACCTAGTTGGTATTTCTGAGTATGGGAATCTTGTTCTACATAACCCCAGTGCTTTAAGGTATCTAATATACGATGAACGGTGCTGGGATAGAACCCTAATTTTTCAGCGATTTCAGTCATATGTATGGTGGAACCATGTTGAAGTAAAATATCCAGAATGGAGAAGGTTTTATCCAAGACTTTTATGGGGTAATTCGGATTTGCTTTTTTCATCTTGTTTTCCTTGCTTTATTTCTGTATTATAGAAACCATTTCTATATATTATGTTATTTACATAATACAAGATGAATTTTAGTTTGTCAAATTTTTTTATAAAATATTTTTCTTATTTTCTAAAAAATATTTTTAAGGTAAGGGGTGCAGTTAATTAATATTCAATTTACTTAATGTTTCAGCAGTAAAGCGGGCGCAACTATCTGGGTCCGGTAGGGGGAGAATCTCGGCAGAAATATAACCCTGGTAACCTATCTTTTTTAAAGTCTGAACTATTTTTGCAAAATCAAGATGGCCACATCCCGGTGCCCAACGATTACTGTCTGCAAAATGGACATGGGTAATATAATCTTTCGCTTGAATAATACTATCGTAGATTGAAACTTCTTCGATGTTCATATGAAAAGTATCTGCCAAAATCCCTAAATTTGATACGCTCACTCGCTTAATAAATTCAATTCCTTCATTGAGGGTATTAATAAAATTACTCTCATATCTATTTACCGGTTCTAAAGTAAGCTCTATATTGTATTTTTTTGCAAATTCTGTACATTTTCTCAAACAATCAATTGTCCATTCTTCGGCTTCTGTTTTGTCTACATTTTCGTTTATTATTCCTCTTATTAATCCGATAATTACCTGGGCATTGAAATGGGAAGCAAATATTATCTGGTCTTTTATTCTTTCTACCGCCATCTTTCTAATTGTTCCATCCGGATCAGAAAAACTTAAACCTTCTTCTCCGTATGCTTGGCCGGTGCCGATGGCCGGGACCTCTAAATTATTTTCTTTTATTATGTTAATAACATCATCTACTTTTAAATCTTTAGGATTCCTAACCGCTAATTCTGCACCATCAAAACCTAAGTCTGCGACTTTTTTAATACTTTCTTCAAAATCCTCTTTAAAGGCTAAAGCGGAAAATTTGGTAGGCTGAATAGAAACTACTATACTTTTTTTCATTATTTTTTACTCCTGCTGTAATTAGAATTAATATTGTAAAGTATCTATGAGGGTGTATGGCAATATATCCCCCTTCTGTCATTCCCGTGGAAACGGGAATCTATCTTTAAATATTATTCTGGATTCCCACTTTCGTGGGAATGACAATAGTAGACAAGTGAGCCTGCCTTCGTGAAAAAACGGGGAACGCTTATCCTACGGTTTACTTATCTAGGGCAGACACGAGGTCTGCCCTTACTAACGACTATTCACTACACTATTCACTATAAACTATTTATCTGCCCGATATATGGCAGTTCAAATACAGATTTCCAGCCTTTACTCATCGGTTCTTTTAAGAAAGGTTCCATCTCTTTTGGGTCACGCAAGCTTATCTTTTCTACCGGAGGTAATTTACCCGCCGGATAAGTTTCCATAACCTCATCATGAACCAAAGTTAAATACTTTAGTATAGCAGCAATAGGACGTTTTGCTTTATCAGCAGTTGCACGAGTAGGGTAGCCTACTATTCCTTCCGGAACAGCTGATCTTTCAATTGCAGATTGACCTTCCCCTTGCTGCCACCCTTGAGGTCGATGATAAGGGTCAACCGAGGTATCAAAATGACCACCTGGTAACAAAGATTCTCCTTCAGTATCAACCGCATACTTCATATCCAGCATCTCAGGGAAGAGTAATTGAGCAACAGATGCTTCTGCTTCGTCGGCATGAATGAAGTCAGTAGTAAGACTATCTTCTCTATCAATAGGGATAAAGAATTCTCTAATGGATCGATGCCAGTCAATTACCCGATAGATACCCGGTAATTGATAGCGTTTGCAGAATTCTTGAATTGCTGATTCTAATATCCATAATTGTCCGTGATTGTTTACCCACATTTGCTTGCGGAAACCATCATTCCAAAGTCCATACATCACATTAATCATAGTTTCCCTTACTACATCTTCGGGCATAATAATAGTACCGGCCATACCACAGTGATGATAAGGATGTCCGCCATAATTTAAGGGAGGCAGAGCCAGGCTGCAGCCTACTCCATCTCTATTTTTGATAAAACGGCGAACTCCTTCACAAATCTGGGTAACCATAAAAGTATCCAGTCCGGTATTGGCGTAATCACCGTGACATTCGGTACATCCTACCGGGACAAAGACAAAATCATTTTTTCGCCTATTTTCTATAACATGCATACGGGGAGTAGTCTGAATATAACTCCCTGCTTTCCCTAATTCAGAAGGAAAAGGTACTTTGTATTCCTTTAGTATTCCTTCAATTTTACTCATCGGGGCATCAAATAATTCTTTTTTCAATCTGCCTACCTGACTATTTTCAAAAACTATCTGAGGATAATCGGTAGTTAACCATTTTTCGTTTTTTTTATCAGACATTTTATTATCTCCTTTTCCTTAATTTATTTAAATTCACAGGTAATTTTACATTCTGTTCTATCGGTCCGCAATAAGACTATATTTTCCGGAACTTTATCTAAAGTTACCTTTTTAGTAATCAATGGAGTCATATCCATCCCGGAAGCCATTGAGCTGATAACTCGGGGGAAAGTTCCATGGCCGGAATGACCCTGGGAACCAACAATAGAAGCTCTTCTTACCTGGAAAACTTCTCCGGTTACCGGAATCTTCTTATCTGAGCGAGCTACAATTACTACTGTACTGTTAATCATCTTGCCTTCCCAGATAGATTGTTCGATATCTGCCCAGACCTTATCGGGTAAACCGGTTGCTTCTAAATACAATTTAGCTCCCAAACCACCGGTTATATCCAATACTCTCTCAGCAAAATTTTCTTTAAGAGGATTGATGATATGGTCTGCTCCCATTAATTTACCTAATTTTGCTCTTGGTTCAGAAGGCTCAGATAGAATTACATTAGAGGCTCCGGCTTTTTTCATGATAGCTACTGCAGCAAGACCGATAGGTCCTCCACCTAAAATTACTACATTATCTCCGGGCCTTATTCCTCCCCCTCGCTCTATTACTGCATTATAAGCTACTGAAGTAGGTTCAACTATACTTCCGGCCAGGAACAGGTCATCACCTTTATAAACTCTCTTTAATTCCTCCAGGCTCCAAATATAACGGGAATCAACTTTGACATATTCCGCAAAGGCGCCGTCA
>Ga0265594_1001039_pt1 | contig 22102 bp, 19 predicted proteins | sample saktaG_11_FD_190147 | JGI IMG/M metagenome (GOLD analysis project Ga0265594, IMG submission 190147) | Saline water microbial communities from Sakinaw Lake, British Columbia, Canada - sak_2011_5_24_80m | ecosystem: Environmental > Aquatic > Non-marine Saline and Alkaline > Saline ... | reverse complement strand
ATGCGAAAGAACAGCTATACGAATCGCAGCGATAAGGGTGCTCGGACACAAAGCACCCTTATGAGTATCCTTCGGACGCTAAAACAGCGTAACGCCAACCCTATTTCAACAATAGCAGAAGCATTAAGAAAATACATTCAAACCGGAAACATCCCCCTGCTTCCTACAAGAAAACATAGCACTTGAGTGAGATGTTATGAAAAATGAGATATGGCAAAGAAAATATCAGTATTTCTTAACTGCGGGCACAATGCCATCCAAGCCATGCATCCTGCCATCCAAAAAGCAGAGGCATGAAAGAAGTAAAAATGTTAATTGTGTCGAAAGCATTAAAACGTGGGATATTCGACAGAGATATTCCAGACAAATTAGTAAGTGAGGAGATGGCAGAAAGGTATCTTGAGATTACACCGCCAGTGTTTTCTCTGATTCCTGATTACCAGATAATTATTAACGAGATAGAACAATCATATGTCATCGGGAATGACTTCTCTGCACTATCAGCATCGTGTGTAGTGATCGAAAGGCTTCTGAACCAAGTTCGTATTGCCCTACACAAGCATCATAAGAATAAGGTCATAAAGGAACTATGGAACAAAGACGCTGTACCTGACTGGGATCGCAATATAGAAGCTCTTAAGAAGTGGGATTACCTTGATGATGGTTTTGCCTCAGAGCTGTCTGATTTATACCGCGAGGTAAGGTGCAGATATCTTCATTCCGGTGAAATTCAAAACATGCGCAAAGATGCTCTGAGGGCTATCACAGCAGCATATAAGCTTATGACAATATTCATTGGCTTTCCGGAGGATTTATTCTCGTGGATGGGAGGGAGCCCAGCTTGCAAGAACGAGAACGACCCAAGGTTTCTGGAATTCTATAAACCCTATTGGTCGAAAACATAGTAAAAGCCGAAATAAGTATGGCGTTCACGGAACTCAAACATAATAATGGAGAATGAAGCATTGAAACGCTCACCTGTACTAACCTCTAAACTCAAGGCATCTGACCCAGTACTCAAGAATTATGTCCTTGAACTTAAAAAAGAAAATCTAAGACTTCAAAGGCAAATCGCAAAGCTTCAAGTAAAAAATGTATCTCAACAGAATCAGATTGCTGCACTTAAAAAAGCCCAGCCAAAACTGGTAATTCAGACGGTAAACTTTGCTGAAATCGACGATAAAAGCAAGAAATAGAAAACCTATGGCAATCGTGGAAATGGAGGAACATTACATATTGGCGAATTCCAGGGAGCGAATTGCGAATTTCGGGGTTTTTCTTGGCCAATTCCCGAATCAACGTTTTCAATCGCCTTTGTTGGAAACCGGATTGTCTTGGTTCTGTTTTGAGATAGATATCACCATCGGGACAGGCAAGTTTATGCCGAGTTGATGAAGCACCTGTTGCCGCGCTTTTCCGGATTTCATCAAAATTCACTTCCACAGGTTTGTTACCCATAGGATTATAAACGACCATCCCATTCTCGAATTCGCGGACAACTGTACCGTCGCTTTTGGTTACTCCTCCGCTAACAGGCTTGCCGAGGCTCTTATCCCAGAACGGATACCAGTTGTGGCGCTGATCGCCTGTCGGCAAGGGATTCGGATCCGAAAACAGGCAGTAGCCGTCGGAATGCGTCAGAGCCAGGGCCGTGGTTGCTCGCATCAGGTGCAGGTCCATGCGCGAGTTGTGGTACCAGGTCTCGACGCAGTTTACACGGGGCGGGCGCAGATTCTTTTCGGCCCATCGGAGAGTAGCCACGATTCTTTTCCAGTCGGCGGCAGTTTTGCTTCTGGTGCATTCCATGAAATAGCCGTTAATGTACGGGGCCGACTGTGGAGCCGTGCGCTCGTTGGTATTGGTAATAATAAGGTACTTGTCCCCGATTGCCTCGCGAACGGCCTTTACCAGCGCAAGACGATCATTATCATCTCGCCACCAGTCCAGCATGACACCGTCGACAACACCTGACTGCACGGCCGCCCTGGCACGTTGAGCAACGTGCTCGCGAAATTGCGAATCGGCAAAATCCAGACAGATGAAGCCGCCCTCGTCCCAGCCTTTCACCAGGTTACCTTGCTCATCGCGTTTCCACCAACGGTGATCTTCGGGCAAAAAGTTCGGGTGAGCGTCACGGTACCGGATCTCGGCGATCATGATAATATTCGGATTCAGTTTTAGAAGGTCCCGGCGGATTTTCCCGCCGGCTTTAATGCTTTCGGGTGTGAACGCCTCGGCCAGCCCCCTCGATTTCCTATCCCAAACAAGGCCGAATCCGCCCGGCCCGTGCCAGACAAGATCGTGCATAGCCATCACAGCCCATCGGTTTTTGTTCGGCAGATTGTCGGCCGGACTCCAGGCCTGGAAGACAGAAGGAAAATCTCTTGCCGCAACGCGCTCGGCAATGGACATGCCGACACTTTCTGCTAAACCACCGCCCGTAGCTGCAAAGGATGAGCCTAATACCAGGAACACTAACAGTAAAATATAATCTTTCTTCATATACCACTACAGATCCTTTGGCGCCAGGTCGATTATCCACGCTGAGGGCAATTTCTGTTCAATGATTTCCGTTGCGAGGTTGACCCATCGCCGGCAGCCGTCCAGGATAACGCTGTCACTGCTGGCAACAACCAGGTCGGTCTTTTTCAGCTCGGCGTCCGGGCTCAGCAGCAATTCAATCTCCCAGTCCCAGTCGTTCTGATCGGCTAATTCGCCAATGAGCGTTTTAAGCCGGCCGCTATTTGAAACCGGGCTGTCCAGCAGTAACAGGACTTTTGTACCGCCGACCTTTTTTAAGAATTCTCCGATAAGTTGCAACGCCGGAATTGTCTCGGTGACTTTGCGATAGGTTCCGTGGATGCTTGCCAAATCCCGGAAGCAGCCGTCCCTTCCGGCAAAAATCACGCCGCCACTCATCGCCGCTTCGACGGTTATCAGCACATTATAACCATCGACGGCGACAGATTGGCCCGCAAGATTCTTTGCTTCGATGCGATGCTCGCTTCGGGATACCAGCTGCCGGTCCGAGCAGGCGCTGCGCATGACGGCCAGCCTTTGCCGCTGCGTAAGCGAGAATTTGTCGCCGACCAGCTTCAGGGCGCTCTTTTCCGCATAGCCTTTCGTCAGCAGCAGCGAATAATCGGCCAGGGCCGACCGCAAATCCAAAATTGCAGCCGGAGCAAACAACTTTTCATCCGCCGGATGAGGCCCTCGATGACTGCGTTTGTCAGGCATTAACAAAGTCCTCAATTCTGTTAAATTCTCTCGCCTTTTATACGGGCCTCATCAATCTGCTTTCTGCTGCGATGCTGATACTCCCGAAGCGTCTCAATCCCGTATTTCTTCAGCAACTCCCGCACACTGACTCCCGGCTTGACCGCCTTAAACAGCCACCACGGCGCCAAATCCTCATCACTAATATTCCGCTCAACCTCTATTTCACCTTTTTGCTCGGCGAGCATTTTCTCGACCTTTTTACGGTTGAAGTCCTGGTGGGCAAACGCCCTGTCCAAATCCAGCGTAGCGATGAACTGTTTGGGGCGGGGTTTTTCAATCTTCTCAAAAGTCTTTCCCGTAACGTCGATTATATTACCGGCTCCAACCGGAACTATATAGTAATGATAAAGTATCGCAAAAGCGTTCAACGGTGGACCTCCGCCGTACGCACTCGGCCAAAAGACTATATCCACATCCAAAGCATCGCATTGACGCCACAATTCCGGGTAGTTCAGGTCAAAGCACGTCAGAATGCTTATCCTGCCGAAATCGGTTTCAAAAGCCTTCACTCCCTCGTTGCTAAGGTGCAGACCTTCGCCCCAGAACACAAAAACCTTCCGATAGTAACCTGCCACTTTGCCCTTGCGGTCGATTAGAACAGCCGTGTTGTATTGCTTATCTCCTGCCTGCTCTCGTATCGGGCAGATAACGTACATATTGTACTTTTCGGCCAGTTTTGCCACGGTTTCGGTGGTTGGGCCGTCAACAGGCTCAGCCACTGTGCCGGCGAATTCTTCCGGCAAACAGGCAATATCCACTCCGTTCTTACCGGCCGTATGCAGATGCTCTATCGCCATTTTCAGTTTGACATCGTGCTCGCCCCCGAATCCGATACAAATCGCCGCTACCTTGACCTGCCTGCCGGGCAATTTTTCTCGATCTAATTGGGGGATAATCTCTGAGTTTTGAACTTCTTGCGCAAATACAAAGCCGGCTAAACCCGCAATAATCAAACAGGCAGGAAATGCTGCGAACGTTCTGTTAATTTTTCTTTTCATGCTCCAGAGCCCTCACATTTCTAAATTTAAATGGGTTGTTCATTTATAATTTTATTGTGCTTTATCGATAGCCCAGTGTACACGTATCGACAGATATGTCAAAAACAAATTGACATAACCGCTACCCGCATTTACTATGAAGTGAAACTCCGACAATCAAAAAGATGGAGATATTAGTCTGTAATCAATTGTAAATGGCCAGTCATAACTTAGCACATATAAAAATAGATGAGATGGACATCATCGGCTACTCGGTCGCGGGCGAAGAGACCGTAGTCGCAGTGCCGCAATTGGATGTCTGTTTCGACGTCGGCAAAGCGCCCGACCAGATTATCCCTATCAACAACGTCCTGCTCACGCACGGGCACATGGACCACGCCGCGGGGCTTGCATATTACCTGTCCCAGCGGAATTTCTGCGGCATATCCGCAGGAACGATATTGGCCCCTGACAATTTACTGCCGCCAATGAGGCAGATCATCGACGCATGGTCGAAGCTGGACGGCAACAAAATCCCGGCCAAACTTGTCGGTGTCAAACCAGGCGACGAATATAAGATCAAGCCCAATTTGATTGCAAGGGTTTTCCCGACAAAGCACAGCCAAGGCTCCGTCGGTTTCACCGTTATCGAAAAGCGAAAAAAACTCAAATCCGAGTACAAAGGTCTCAAGGGCCCGCAAATCGTCGAGCTGAAAAAGCAGGGCATTGAAATCGATTACCCGCTGGAGTTCCCCATTGTCACCTACCTGGGCGATACGCAGTACGTCGATTTTTCGCAATTGGATTACATCGTCGAGAGCAGAATTTTAATCGCCGAGTGCACGTTCTACGAGGGCGAGCATACCACAAGAGCCAAAGCCGGCAAACACATGCACGTCGACGAACTCGCAACGCTGCTGAACAATCTGAACAACGAGCACATTATCATCACCCACACAACCCAGCGCACACCCATGCACGAAATTCGCAAGATACTGAAAAACGCCCTGCCTAAGAAAATATACGACAAGATCACAATACTAATGGCCCAAAGACCGAGATTGCCTCATTAGCTATTGTCACTCAACTTCATGCAAGTTTGGCTTACTCAGATTTATTAGTATCATCACAAGGATTACAGGTAAAAATACAGACCAAAGAGATTTTGTGTATATCGAAGCCTGAACTACATACTGCTGAATATTCATAGGCCGAAATGCTGGAACAGGAATGCTAAATGCGGACCTAAACACAACAGTCATAAGAAGGAGTACAAGCAACTTCATCAAAGGGCACATTCTTGTTGTTAGCTGTTTAATTTGCTTTTTAAATCCATGTGTTTGTATTACCAACCTGCAAAAGAAATAACCATAAAAAAAAGTTGTTATCAAAGTTAATATCTTCGAGCCAAAACCAATAAAGCCCAAGCTACGGTAACCGGTTATTCCACTATTGGCAGCAAGCAGGACACACTCTTTTGATACTGCTGCATCAAAATGCATTGCCAACATATAAGTAAGGATCCCTGTAATTATCCAGGAAACATTTCGCCTGAATCTTTTGCCATGATTTATTTTTGCATACTCATCGGAAAGATGGGCCGTGTCTCCAAGGCGGTGGGCTGCAACCAGGAAGGCCTCTTCATCTGACAGCTTCGATCCTTTCAGACTCCCGACGTCTTCTCGCAAGTGGCCTTCCAGTTCATCGATGTCCGACTCACCTAAAGTCTCAGACCGGGTCAGGTTGTTCCGCCACTTAGTAATTTCCTGGTTCAGGTCAAACATGGTTCATTCTCCCACAATTGTCCCAAGATCGAATGGACCAGCATCCATTGGCTTCGCTGTTCCTTTAGTACCCTGGTTCCCGTTTCTTTGATTTGATAGTATTTCCGTTTGCGGCCGGTCTCCGACTCCCGCCACCTGGATTGAATCAATTTTTGCTTTTCCAGTCGATGCAACACGGGATAAAGCATCCCGTCGCTCCACTGCAATTGTCCACCCGACAGTTCATGAACGCGCTTGATGATGGCGTACCCGTAACTCTCGCCATCTGAAAGAATCGAGAGAATCAATGGAGTAGCCGAAGCCGCAACTAAGTCTTTCGAAACAGACATTTTTGTCTCTCCACAAAAAAATACATACACTCTATATACATAGCTCTTCTATGTATGTAAATCAACAAAAAATCTTCCGCGGACATAGAAATCTTGAAATGGGCTGATAAATCAGTCGCCTGCACACTTTTAAGTGCTTTCACTTATATCGGTTATGCACAGGACATACTACAAGAACAGGGCCAGAATATACTTTATGAAAAACTCAAATTGCCGGTCTTGAGTCGGTCAGGCAAAGCTCGATAAGCTCTTCGATTATGGCTGTTCCGGCACACATTACTTTGTCTGCTCCGCCCCAGTATAACTTCAAGGTGCCGTCGTCTTCGGGGACGGCGCCGCAGGTGAAGACAACGTTGGGGACGTAACCGGTGATTTCCCACGGGTCTTCGGGCTGTAATATCCATCGGTCACCGACGCCGAGGATTTGTGCCGGGTCGTCGAGCTTATGCAGGGCGGCGCCGAGCCGGTAGACGTGGCCTGCCATGGTCGGAAAGACGCCGTGATAGATACTCAGCCAGCCCCTCTCGGTGCGGATCGGCGGGGCGCCGGGGCCGATCTTCATCTCGTCCCAGTGGTACGGCACAGGTTTCATTACCAATCTCGAATCGCCCCAGTGGCGCAGGTCGGGCGAGTAGCTTATCCAGATCGACCAGGGGCTGATGTCCGAGTGCGGCCTGTCTAATTTGACGTACCGGCCGTCGATCTTTTCGGGAAAGAGCACGGTGTTTCGGTAATCGGCCTGCGTAATCAGGGACACTCTTTCGACCAATTCAAAATCCGACGTCCTGGCCAAACCGATGCGGACGCCGTGCTGCGAATACGCGCTATACGTTATATAGTATACACCTTCGAGATATGTAATCCGTGGGTCTTCGACTCCGAAAGCCTCATACTCACAAAAAACCGGTTCCTTGCTCGGCACCATAAACGGCTCGGGGCGGGCTTTGAAATTGAAGCCGTCTTCGCTTTCCGCAAGGCCGATGATGGATCTACCCGTATCGAGGTGCGAGCGAAACAGCATAATGTATCTGCCGTCATATTTGGTGACGCCCGCATTGTGGACCGTCTGAACAGGATACGGAATATCGTCTTTTGTCAGGATCGGATTGCCCTCGTATCGAGTAACGAATGGTTTGTTCATTGTTTACATCCCTGTAACTAAATCACAGTTTGTTTGTCATTCCTGCGGAAGCAGGAATCCAAAATCGTAACAATGGATTCCGCATCAAGTGCGGAATGACAGTTTTTGCGCTTCCCGCCGGAAGATTTCCTCGTAGACTTTTTCGTAACCGGCGACCATTTTATCGATTGTGAAGTTCTCTTCGACGCGTTGCCGGCACTTCTTGCGGTCTATCTGCTCGATTTTATCGACGGCTTCCACCGCTTCATCGACGCCGTTGACCAGGTAACCAGTCTGTTTATCAGCGATGACTTCCCGGCACGAACCCAAATCCATTGCGATTACCGGCACGCCGGCAGCCATTGATTCTGCCATCACCAGGCCGAACCGCTCGGGAATCGTATTAAGGTGTATAACAGCGTACGCCTCCTTGAGCAGCGCATCTCGCTGCTCAGGGTTAACTGGCCCTATGAACTGGATCGAGGATTGATTCAGGTGAGGCTTAACAAGATCATCGAAGTAATCCTGGTCCTGAATAATGCCGGCTATTATCAAATCCATACCGGATTTTTTCGCTACCTCAATCGCCAGATGTGTTCCCTTGTCGTTGTGTATCCGTCCGTAATGGACGAGTTTATCGCCAGGCGTTGGTCGAAAGGTCAGGTTCGATAGGTCGATTCCATTATAAACGGTCGCCAGATAAGGCAAGCCGGGATCCCTATCGGAGTCGCTTATGGAGACATAATAAGCGTCTTTGTGGTCGTGGTAGACCCGAAGTATGTCGGGCTCGGAAAAGCCGTGGATGGTGGTTAGCATGGGCGTCTTTATCAGCGGGAGATACGTCAGGGGCAGGTAATCGAAATTGCTGTGAATCAGGTCGAACTCGCCGGCCCGCTCCATGACTTTGGATATGTGCAGGCACGTCGAGACCAGCGGGATTTGGCTTTTGTCTTCTTCGTAGCCTTTTTCGATCCAGCCTTGAAGATTTGCCGTTGTGACTGAATCCTTCGTGGCGAATAACGTGACATTTTTCCACCCGCGGGCAACGAGACCTTCGGCAATATTACCGGCGATGGTTTCCCAGGCGCCATAGGCACGAGGGGGCGTCCGCCACGCGACCGGGGAGAGAACGGCGATTCGTTTGTTCTTAATATCCGTTATGTCCACGTCTACAGACTCCCTTTAGTTTTTACTTTTACCTTTTGACTTTTAACTTTTTCTTACTTCTTCCTTAATTCGCTGGATGTGTCCCCGGCCCAGCCCTTTGACTTCGCAGCCAAGCTCGAAATAGCGACGGATTCTCTGATCATCCAATATGCCGAAGCAGTCGATGACCGCCAACGGGCCGCCCGCCCATTCGACTATTTTATCAGGATCAAGCTCCAGATACGGGGTGTGCGGCACGGCCAATATAATTGCCTGCGCACCGGCCAGCGATTCGGCAAGGTCGCTTTGAACCCGAATATTCACCAGGCCGTCCTGATTGCGGAAAAACCTTGCCCATGAATGTCCCGGAGCGGGGTAGGTATCCTGTGCTTCCAGCTCGTACCAGTGTTCGAGATACGGATCGTGCACTCGCATTTCGGCTCCCATCTCGGTGAGCTTTCGAACGACGATCTCCGAGCCGCTGTAGCGGGTGTCGCCGACGTCCTGCCGATAGCTCCCTCCACACAGCAATATGGTCGCACCGGCCGCCTGCCGGCCCATGTTTCGAAGGGCATCTCTCGTCAGCGCCGCCACATGCAGGCCGCGAGTATCGTTTACGTCGATAGCCGTCGGTGTAATCTTGAATATGTCATCGCTGAATCCGAGAATATGCTTATACGCCCAGTACCCGAGCCCGCCGTCCTTCGGCAGGCAGTAACCCCCGATGCCGGGACCGGGAAAGATTATATTGCTGTGTGTCGGCCGGACTTTTATCGCTTTGATGACTTTGATCAGGTCCACACCGTTGCGCTCCGCGAAGAGACTCCACTCATCAAGGAAAGCCAGGGTTGTAGCACGGTAAGAATTCTCTACGATTTTTGTCGTCTCGGATTCGATCGGCCGATCCATTACGGTTAAAGGAAATTCTTCGGTATTCAATACCTCGCGCAAAAACTTTTCGACGCGGCCTCTCGCCTGGCTGTTACAGCCCGAGCAGACCCGCCAGAAGTCCCGGATGGATGAGACATAATGCCTGCCGGGCATGACCCGCTCGAAACTGTGGGCCAGCAGCGGCTCGGTCTCTATGCCGCGAGCGGCAAAGGCCTTTTTCATAATCGGCCAGGCCACGAACTCCGTCGTTCCCGGCGCTACCGTCGTCTCAATCAGCGTCAGGCAATCCGGCTGCACCTTATCGCCGATGGTCTTGATTGTCGCTTCCAGGGCTGCCATTTCCGCTTTGCCGGTTCGCATATTACCGAGGTCTTGTTTCGTATAATCGCACTGGACGTCCACGACCACGCAATCCGCCAGTTTGAGGCAGTCGCTGTTATAGGTGGCGATCAGCGTCTTTTTCTCGAGTACGCAGCGGGCAATCATCGGATCGACTTCAGGGTCCTCGGCCTTTACCGGCGATACGCCCCGATTCAGCAGTGGAATCTTCCAGTAGCTCCGGACGCTTGGGCGTTGACAGCCGATCACGAACTTGCCGGGTTGGCCGCTTTGCTTATCGACGGTATCGGCAACAATCGCCGCCATTACGGCACCGACAAAACCAACACCCATGACGACAACTATTTCCTTACCCTCGCTACGTGCCGCTTCGGCCAGTGACTCAACGCGCTGGAACTCCGAAGCGTGCTCGTTTTCTTCAGGGATTGCAAACTTTTCACCTGACGGACTTATTGAGTAATCAGTCATCCCGGTAATCCTTTCTATAGTCTTTACTCATATCTCATATCCCGTATTGCGCCTTCGTATTTGCGCAATACGGTTCACAAACCAGCACAACAAAACGCCGTCGGAAGTTTACCAGCAATCCATTACATATCAAGCTTTTTCCATGTGCCTGTGGTTCAGTTGCAATCAATAATATTATCAATGTCATTTTTCTTGCATTTCATGTGCTTAAATGATACAATTTCTTCTGGATATTAGGGGGTGGATCGATATGGATAATTCCTGCACCGGTTCTGTGCCGGGGCTGGAGGGTAAGATATGAAAAAAGGCTATTTGTTAACTTTGACAGTCATTTATTTGGCTTTCACACTCAAGGCAGCCACTCTTGCCGGAGAAGCATTCGAATATCCCTGCTACTTAGTCGACGCCTACGATGCCGACGATAGCTGCTGGACAGGCATGGATATCGATGGGAATTATAATGGGCCGATTCAGGTCGTTCCGGAAAAGTGGCTTGTAGGCCCTCCTCTGTCAGACAAATCTGGAGTCACACTGCCCCCGGACCATTGGGTTGAAGTACAGTTTCGCAGCCCGATTATCGATGGCCCGGGCAATGATATACTGCTTATCGAGATTGGGCCGGTGAGTGAGCAGGCTCTTATTTTCATTACAGACGGTGCCGGCCGGGAGCGATTGATCGGCATCGCGACTTCCGGAACCGCGGGCAGTGGAGTGGATCCGACTGAGATAGGTTTTGACATCTCCGATATCGTATTGCCGTTCGAACCACGCGCGGTCCGCATACTCGGAATAGACAACGGCGGAGGGGCACCCGGATTCGATATAGCCAATGTGCGAGCCAGAATCTGCACCGATTGCGGCGACATTGCCTGCAATCCGATACCCGTCGATGGCGCTAAAAATGTGCCGACAGATGCTGTTCTAAGCTGGTCGCCTGGACAATATGCAGGAAAACACAAGGTCTACCTTGATACGGATATTACAACCGTAGCTTCAGGTGCAGGTGTCGTGAGCGAGCCCCCGCAGCCGCAGGACGCCAATACTTTCGATCCTGGCGGCCTCGAATTAGGCGCGACTTACTATTGGCGGATCGATGAAGTCAACGACCAAAATGTTTGGCCCGGCAGAGTCTGGAGCTTCACGACAACCGATCATTTGATTATTGATGATTTCGAGCAGTATTACTCCCTTCCCTCGACTGATGTCAATCAAATCAGGATATACGATGTATGGAAAAACGACGGCGTTCATCTTTGGACGGATCAGACTCACGATTGCAGCAAGAAGTCGATGGGATACTCATACTCGTATAATCGCAATTCTGTATATTCCGAGACGGTGCGGACGTTTAATCCGCCGCAGGACTGGACAGCAACCGGCGCAAAGGCGTTAGAGCTGTACTTCTATGGCCGGTCATATAACACCGTTTCTCAGATGTATCTTGTTTTGAATGATGGAAATTCCGAGACTGTCGTGCCATATCTCGGCGACGCCAACGACATCATCAAGGAAACGTGGCTGCCCTGGAGAATCGAACTTCAAGACCTGCCGGATATTGACCTGAGCAATATCGAGAGTATCGCGATCGGTTTCGATGCAGACCCAGGCAATCCGTACGGTGGCGGCAGCGGCATAGTTTACTTCGATGATATAAGGTTGTACTCGTCCCGATGCCTGGAAGAAAACATGCCGGATGCCGACTTCAACGGCGATTGTCTCGTCAACTTCGAGGACCTCGAAGAAATGGCATTTAGCTGGCTCGACACAGGATACAATATTTATCCCGTGGTCGCTCCCAACGCACCGGTGGCCTGGTACGAGTTCGAGAATAACGCCAACGACAGCGCCGGCGAAGCTCACGGCCGGGCAATAAGCTTCGATGGCTACAAAGACGCAGTGGAAATAACCAGTGCCGCTTATGTGTTCTCGAAAATCAGCACGGAAATCACTATCGCTTTCTGGCAAAATGGCGCGGACTCGCCATATCATACCGACACCCTTTGCTGCTCGAACTATACCTATGGCGGCGATGATCCCGCGATAGCTATTAACCTTGGCTGCTGGAGACGACCCGGCAAGTATAATTGGGATTGCGGCAGTCCCTGGTCTTTCGATAATCGGCTCAGCGGAGACCATCGATATGCAAGTGAATGGATGGGACGATGGAACCATTGGGCCTTTACAAAGGACGCCGAAGCCGGGACGATGCAGATATTTCTCAACGGCGTGCTTTATGACAGTCGCGCCGGCTCATACTCACCAATATCAGGAATCACTTCATTTGAAATCGGCAACGGCTGGTACGGCGGCTATGACGGCTTGATCGACGACTTCCGCATCTACGATTATGCCCTCACTCAGCCGGAAATCGCATACATCGCTACTAACGGCACGGGAATCTTCGACCAGAGGCTATTAACACCGGCAGACCTTAACGACGACAATAAGATTGATTTTGCTGACTTTACTTTGCTTGCAGAACACTGGCTCGAAAACCAAATCTGGCCGTGATTGCCGACATTAGATATCGCGGACTTTGACGTCGATATACCTGACGCCCCACTCAAGGGCTTCCTGGTGAGTATGGAAGAACGCGTCCAGCTTATTTCCACGGATCGCGCCGCCCCTGTCGAGGACTTTAATGATTTGTCCGTTGCTGTAACCTTCGATGACCATTTCAGTGCCGAAGGAGTATCTCTTGTCGGCGGCAACGAAAGTATCGCCGGGCTGGATTTTATGACCGTTGGCTGTGATGCCGTCTGCATATTCCCCGCAGCATTTTGAACAGGGGCAATAGCCGGTTACACGCATTCGCACGATCCGCCATTCATTAGAAATCTCGCTTTTCGCCTCGTTTTCCTGCTCCTCTTCCGGCTTGTTAGGCAGAGCTAAAGCAGCGGGTTGTATATGCTCAGTCTTTACTTCAGATTCATTCGTCAGCGGTTGAGTATCGGTATGCGTCTTGGTTACTGTAGCATTAAGCAGAGTTATCGGCCTGCCGGCCTTTGTGTAAGCCGCTCCGACGATAAAGCTCAGGACGCAGGCAACAACCATAAGAGTAATTAGGTTAAAAATAACATCGTTTGAGTCTTTGACGATTCCTCTTCTCACCGGATACCCCCCTCACAATCGGATCATTTGGATTCGTAGACGTCCTGATACGCGGCTTTGTTTTAAGCCCTCCTCATCCCTGAATTGTTAACAACATTGTACCGAAATCGCCCTCTAAATTCAACCAAATAGCATAAAAATGGCCATTATCTATGCTGTTACGGCGGTTTTTGAGAGAGTGAAATGTTTTTATAGGGCCGGAATGAAAAGTTTTTTACTGTCAGTAACTCATTGATCCGCCATTTTGGCAGTTTCATCTAAGATGTTGCGAGTAAGGTTAACGTTTATATTTCATTGCAGGATAATGCATTATGAATTTCACAAGCAAGGCGCCTATCATGGCATGGATTTTGCTTATTAACACATAAAAAAAGCATGCCCGAATTATTCGAAGATAGCGCAAGTTATGAACCTGTTGCGGCTGACCATTTCAAGCCTAAAACGATTATTTTGACAAAAGGATGGAACCGCTCCGATATTCATTCGTCGCTGGCAAAAGCTATCTGTGGCGTTTACCACCAGGCCAAAGTCCTGGACATGTCTGATGTTTCACACAGCCAGGTGGATCTTAAGCAAAGTGATCTGTTGTCAGCGCATCGTCAGGGCAAACAAACACTGGTGCTTGGTGTTCACAGCAGTGCAGTTCGGTTCAGCCAGGAGCAGGGAAATACATGTCCGAATTATTGGCACTTTTCACCCTATGGATTCTGTCCGTATGATTGCAAATATTGTTATCTGGCAGGCACACCAGGTGTTAAGTTTTCACCAACTGTAAAGATATTTCTCAACATCGACCAGATACTCGGACAAATCGGCAAGACTGCATCCAAACTTACTGAGCCGACAGCTTTTTACTTAGGCAAACTTCAGGATGGATTGGCGCTTGATAGCCTGACAGGTTACAGCAGGATTATGATCCCGTTTTTCGCTGGGCAGAAATATGCCAGGCTGGTGGTTCTCACAAAGTGCGGCAATGTCGAGAATCTTCTCGATCTCGAGCATGGTGGGCATACTATACTCTCCTGGAGTCTGAATCCGGCGGAAGTCTCCAGGATGTTTGAGACAAACGTACCTTCGGTTTCAAACCGTATCAAGGCCATGAAGAGATGCTCTGAGGCGGGTTTTCCAATCCGGGCGGTCGTGATGCCGATTATACCGATTGAAAACTACCGGCAGATCTATTCTGATTTTCTCGAATTGCTTCTTTCAGACATCAGATTGGAAAGGATTACCCTTGGCCAGATTTGCAGCTATTCGACAGCACTGCAACTAACCAATCAGAAGCTTGGCCCGGATAATCCCATTGCGTCTCGACTGCAAAAAACGAAGTCGCTCGATGGCAGGTTGCGTTTTCCAACCCAATTACGAATAAGAGTATATGAACATCTGATCGAAACAATCAGAGAAAGACAGCCGGACTTGCAAATTGCCCTTTGTCTCGAAGAACAGACTATTTTCGACGCCCTGGGTATGACTTCATCAATTGGACGCTGTAACTGCGTTTTGTGAATTGTATGCTGATTATAAGAAAGTAAGTCGCACCCATTATCAAACATCGTTATAGAGTAATTTGCCATGACAAGTACGTTATTGAACTGCAGATCGTTTGTACCACCTTTGCTTGAATCGCAACTCTCCCCACCTAGTTGGATCGTCAACCAGCATCTCCAGTATCTCCAAAAATGGCGTGAATATCTCTGCTGGTGTTATTGTGATGGACAGTATGATTTGAGATCATCCTTAGAAATACAAGGAACCATTGATGAATTCATTCAAACCATTCTGTTGCTTGAAATTATAAGGCAGTATGATGAATACGGAATACCATCTTTTGCCGAGATAATCAACGGCATATCTTGTATGAGCTCTCTTGAGATTTCTTCAGAGATTCAAAAGACATTATCTTTAAAACTACTTAAGAAGATTTTTGAGCCAGACCTTCGGCTTCCAACTTTACAATTCTGGTTCAAAAATCATGTGAAGCCATTAACAGACATTCCAGAATCCGCACGCACTTTTTACGATGGAAAGATACCTGTTACAATCCTGACAGACTTTCACCAACTTTGTTTGGATATCCCCATAGCAAACCCTATCAAGTCACCCAAAAGCAGCCGCCGTCGTAATGAAGGAATTTACTATACTCCAACACCAATTGTTGATTATTTAACGTATCAGATAATGGAGCGGGCCTTTATAGGGAAGAACATCAAGCAAATTTCAAAAACAAAGGTGCTGGATCCCTCATGTGGATATGGTTCTTTCCTAATTGCATCATATCGTTACGTATTAGAAAAACTGGGAGAGCACTGCAAAAATCATGCTGAAGCCTGTTTTGCAGAAAAAGCAATGAGTCTCCTACAGTCAATGATTTACGGAACTGACATAGATGAAAATGCAATTCGCTGGACACGTAGATTGCTATTCTTCACTGTATGGCAGGCAAGTTTAATACATGATACAGGCCAACACAGTAGTACAGACATTTCGATTCCTGATTTGAGCAATAATGTCCTGTGCCATGACTTTCTTGAAATAGGTCAAAAAACATTCTCCAGCGGATCAGAAATTTTTGATATTATTATAGGAGGGCCTCCGTTTGTCCGCATTCATGAATTGTTCAATCAACATCCAGAAAGAATCGAGGACTATAAACAGAATTTCAAGGTAGCTTCAGGCCAATTTGATCTATACATGCTCTTTATTGAAAAAGCAATTGACCTTATGGAGCACAACAGTCTGTTGGGAATGAGTGTATCTAACTCATTTATGCGTTCAGTTAGTGGGAGAAAGCTCAGAGAGTTAATCTCAGACACATGTTGTATTGAAGAAATTGTGGAATTTGAAGATAACAGGGTGTATCCTAATGCTTCCGTTCGCATTGCCCTGATCACTCTTAGGAAAACACAATTGAGAACACAAACCAAATACATTTTTGTCAAGGGGAGAGAAGGATTGCGAAGACGATTGAAGAATATGAATCGCTATGAAGATACTGTTTCAGTTCGGAAAGTGGATATCCATCCAGATAATCACGGTACTTGGACATTGGACAGATCATCAGATTTAACATTAATAAATAAAATCGAACATGCGGGTACCCAAATCAAGGACCTGCCAATAGACGTTCATTTCGGGATTGCTACCGGTGCTGGCAACATATTCATGCTAAGAAATACAGAAGATTTCACTAAAGAAACGGTCATCGCAAAGAGCAGATTCACCAATGACTTTCTTGAATTTGAACGTGCTGTTCTCAGGCCTGTATTACGAGGCCGACACCTTGAAGGATATGCAGAACCGGACCCTCAGACAATGTGTATCTGTCCCTATGATAAAAATGGAACGATTTTACCTGAGCCGGTGTTGAGGGAAGAATATCCAAGAGCTTACCAATATCTTCAAAGCTACCGAGAAGTTCTAGAGTCCAGAAATACTAAACGTTATCTGCCTTGGTATAGTTTCAGAACTGACAGAATACTGAGATATTTACAATCACCCAAACTGATATCCAGCACAGTTAGTTCTGGTGCAAGTTTTACATTAGAACAGCAGAATTTTCTGTGTAGCAGTAGTGTTCTCATAGTACGACTACAAACCAAAGAAATCGATCCGCATTTACTGCTTGCGATTTTCAACAGCAGTGTATTTCGCAAATGGGCATGTCACAATATGCCCTCTTTAGGAGATGGATGGATATCGTTCCGCATAGGAAAAATACGTGAATTTCCTATACCAATCAAGAGTTGTAATAATAAAGGGATTATTCGGGAAGTCATCGATATGGTACATACACTCATGTCGAAATATTCAGGCTTTGAAGATGAGGATAGAGTTCGGACGGAAATCGATAAGAGAATCTGCCTTCTATACAGCATTCCTGAATTAAATATTTCCTCTTGGTAAGGAAGGCGCATTAACATGCGAAGTGCAACACGGTCGGTTTTGACGTTCACGAGCCGGCCGGCAGCACAATAGTCATAGATTTTCTGGGGACTCTGTCCCCAGAGCCCTGAGATTTTTCGCTTTAGGCAAGAAGCATAGTAAGAGGAGAAGGCGATGCCGACAGGACATCGCCTATGCCCCTGGACCATTGCGGCGCTCGGGTTGCTTCCCAGCAGAGCCCTATCCTCCACGGGAGTTGAAGGGGAGTTGAAGGGGTCATGAAGGGGAGTTGAAGGGGTCAAGTATTAAATTTTCCGTTTATCATCTTGTATTGCCATGTTTCAAAGCCACTTCGGCTAATCGGGGGACGCTTAACATATTTTTTTCGTGGTTATCAGCACCTTTCCTAATCAACCTATATTCATGCACACCACGTGTTTTCTTAAAATGCTTATCCACAGGATGCCTTACGGCAATGATTATCCAAAACATGCAATACGCAATACTCAGTCCTTGGGACTCCTTACGAGGAACACAATACGAACAAAGGACGCCGTCTCACGGAGATTTATCTGGAATTAGCCCGCCTTTTTCCGTATAGATTCGTATAATAGATAACAGATTTATGTAGAATACATAAATAAGTAAAAAGGTAAAAGTAAAAAGGCTTTGTCATTGATTATTTCTCTGTGGCTCAAACAACAGGGTTAATCGGTAATACAATCTTTCAAAACGTTGTTTTTTATGCTCGATTTTTGTTTTGGCCACTCGTAACCTTTGTATTTGCAAGATTTTACGAAACTTTTCTATTAGACGAACTTTTTGGTTGCGGCCAAGGGCGAAGCCCGAGGCTGCGCCAGGTAAATCCGGGTCGAAAAAAGGCGGATTAATGAAAAAAACAGGTGAAAAAGAGAAGAAAACGACTAAAAATTGAGCTTAATTTGAAAAAACAAACCCAATTTTATAAGGGGCAAAATGAACGCAAAACCATTTACAACAAGAGAATACGAGAAATATATCGGATTGGACACTTGGTGAAAACAAACCCAATTCAAAGCCAATCAAAGCCAATTCGGTTAGCCCCCAGACCTGCTCTGGGGGTCGAAAGGCTATTTGAAAAAACAAAACCAAAGCCGGCCATCGGCCGGAAATCCGAAGCACTAAGCTCTAAATCCGAAACAAAAGGTATAGGAGCCAAATGACAGATCCGAAGGAACGTTTGACAGGGTGCGATTTGAAAAAACAAAGCCAATTTCTGAAAGGGCAAATATATGCAATATCAGTAACAACAATGGTTTATGGGATTTTCAGCGGTTTCGGGCTCGAAGAAAACAAAGCCAAACAAAGCCAATTTCACGATCTTATGCCTTTGTTATCGCGGATTCATAACGATTACAGACACGTCGGTCAGCGTCCCAATGTCGCAGGCGGGTTTGACGGTTATGTCCCAGAGCAGTGGATTATCTTTGTTGCTTTCGCATTGGGCGACCGTTCCTACGATAACGGGCGTGCTCAGGAATCCGGGCTTTTTCTGGGCATAAACCACCTCGCCGACTTCGACTCTGTATTTTGTGGGCAGCAGTTTGACTTTGGCGGAATTGTCGCCGGTGCCCTGCAGGATTCTGTCTTTATTTAATCCTTCTATTTTGATCGCTATTTGTGAAGCCGGATCGGTTATCAATCGGACTCGGGCTGTTCGATTATCCGCCTTGAATATGGTTCCGATGATGCTTTCATTTGCCAGAACGAATTGATCTTTGGCCAGGCCGTCTTCTTTGCCGCGGTTGATAATAAGCTCGCTATGCAATCCATCGATAGTAGAGGTAATTATGCCAGCCAAAACAAAATTTACGCCCTTCCAGGCGGGACGATTGCGCAGCCCGGACAGCGTTTCGACTTTTTGGCGTTCCTGTTTGAGCCACTCGGTGACATTTGCGAGACGGTTATGGAGCTTGTTGTATCTTGTACGGCTGACAACGTCTGCCGGGGCACCCTCTGCCGAAGCCATCAATCCGGATGCGGAAAGCGAAATGTCCCTGCTGACGCTCAAAGGCCAGCAGAAAACACGCACAAAAGCAAACTGGAATTTACTCGTTAGTCTCTGCGGAGCAAAAAGGAAAATGAGCCCGGTCAGCATAAGTGAGATAAATAAAACTCGTTCAGGAACTCTGTTTTTCCTCATGGCCATGATCGTATTTCATCTTATCCCCGATGCCCCGCGAATTGTTCCGATCCATATTCGCTGCGGTCCATCGTATCCTTCCAGAGCTCCAGATTCTCCAGGTATATGCCGGTACCCCGGGCAACGCAGCTCAATGGATCTTCGGCTATTTGGACTTTCAGCCCGGTTGCGTTCGCTATTGCCGTATCCATTCCCTTAAGCAACGATCCGCCCCCGCATATGTGTATGCCGTTGTCGATGAGATCGGCGGCCAATTCCGGCTCGGCCCTTTCCAGCGTGACCATAACCGTATCGAGAATCGCTGCAATCGGGCCTTTGAGCGCTTCGCGGATTTCCTCGCTCGTTATGACAATTTTCCTCGGCATCCCCGATATAGTGTCCCTGCCGGCGACTTCCATTGTCAACTCCTTTTCGAGCGGGGCGGCAGAGCCGATTTTCATTTTGACTTTTTCAGCTCTCGCCTGGCCGACGAGCAGATTATACGTCTTCTTAAGGTGATTGATCACGGCTTCATCCATATCATCGCCGCCGACCCGAATTGATTCGCATGAAGCGATATCGGCGAGGCTCATAATGGCCACCTCGGTAGTTCCACCGCCAATATCGACAATCATCGAAGCGGTAGGATCCGTAATGGGCAGTCCGGCTCCTATTCCGGCCGCCATCGGCTCCTCCACCAGATAGACCTTGCGCGCACCGGCGCGTTCAGCGGTTCCGATAACCGCCTGGCGTTCGACATCGGTTATTCCGCCGGGCACGGCTATTACCACGCGAGGTCTGACAATTCCGCCGCCATGTGCCTTGCGGATAAAATAAGCCAGCATTGACTCGGTTATCTCGAAGTCGCTAATCACGCCGTCTTTGAGAGGTCTGACTGCGCTAATCGAGCCCGGTGTTTTGCCTAACATTTCACGCGCAACCTCTCCGACGGCTTGACCGTTGTTTAGGACGATATTGGTGCCTTTACGAACGGCAACGACCGAAGGTTCATTGAGGACAATACCTTTGTCACGGACATAAACCAGCGTAGAGCAGGTGCCCAGGTCGATACCCATGTCCATACTGAACCAGCCAAATACAAAGTTCGGCAGCATCTTCGATTCCTTTCATAAGGTTATCTTAGCCGGCGCCAACGGCTTATTTTTACACAGCACTGAAATCATTCGTAGTTCGGCTTTACAAAAAAGCCACTTTACATAGATCTGCCTATCCGCGTATACATCGAGTGTATTGGCAGTTTCAGGATTATTATAGGAGCATTGAATTTTTAAGTCCTATATGAATGCAAAAAGAGAACCGCAAAAGTCTTTAGCATCATTTAGCACGGTTGTATTGTGAGAAACTTTGTTAATATTGCCAACTATGGGGATAGAGAACTGATTCAGACTTAATGTTAAACTCTCTGCACAGCTCCTCTAAAAGAACATACAGTCTTTTTATCTGGAAGTTGGTCGGCTGAGGATTTTGACCATCCATTACAATACAGATGTAGATAGTCTGTTCATATTGCCAGGCATGTCGTCTGTTATTGTCCGCCGGTCGATTCGCCGGGAGTTGTCTATTCCATTTTTCTGTCGGTTTTATCCGGCCATCGTGACCGGCAAGCCCGTTATAGATAATAAAATGACAGTCAATGTCCTCCTGACCGGAAACACTGCTCAACAAGTCCGGTTGTTCAACTTGTATATTCAAGCCGGATGCGACTCGATCGCCGGAGTCACCTTCGCTATAGTAAATTTCGATCCACTTCCAGTACCTCGGACGCTGGACTTCTCGGGAGCGAACCAATTTTTCAACAGGAACAAGACGGTAATACTGCGAAAGGCAAAAAGCGCCGGCCGATGGTGGATTGTGCCCCAGAACATTTAAGATTATTGTACAGAGCACGATTGAAACCAGCAGTGCTACAAGAACTTTAGTCTGCCTTGACTGATCCGTCATCATTCACCCTCTTTATTGACCAGAAATATTCGACATTGCTATGGACCATTCATAAAACGGAGTTTTTCTCTGCCCTCCGCCCCCGATCCGGCACCTTCAATTTCGGCATTACTAAGAATCTTCTTTAGCTTAGTCAACCATTCTTAAGCCATATCTGATACAACTGAGCAGTTGTGACGTTTTTATGGGATTCGCCAGGTAAGCAGGTCCTATATCGGGCACAAAAGAGCATAAACCGTGATAACAATAGTGCTCGTATATCTATTGCAGAATTGCTGCGAACTAATTGTATTGATATGCGCGTTTTTTACATTCGCTTATATCGTGGTCCGCCGCCGCCTTCGGGGACCGTCCACCTGATATTGTCGAAGGGACATTTCCTCTGGCAGGTCTTACAGTGCAGGCAGTTGGACGGATTGGCCGGCTTGACCTCGTCGTGAATCGTCTCGTAGACTCCCGCCGGGCAGAAAGTTATGCAGGGATTGTTGAATGCCGGCGAGCATTTGGTTTTGCAAATATCACCGTCCAGAATTGTCAGATGTGAAGGCTCCTCTTCGCGGTGCTCGGTTGCCGCTACTGCGGTGAATGTGTCTTTATCGAAGCTCTGATCGGGCTTGATACGGTATCGAGCGACCGTCATTGCCTCGTAA
>Ga0265594_1001038_pt1 | contig 22103 bp, 25 predicted proteins | sample saktaG_11_FD_190147 | JGI IMG/M metagenome (GOLD analysis project Ga0265594, IMG submission 190147) | Saline water microbial communities from Sakinaw Lake, British Columbia, Canada - sak_2011_5_24_80m | ecosystem: Environmental > Aquatic > Non-marine Saline and Alkaline > Saline ... | reverse complement strand
CGGCGGCGAGCTTGCTTCGGGTGGGGTTCCAGCTCCTGTACTCGACGGCGTCCACCTGGTAGGTGGGCTCTCCGTAGTAGGTTCTCCTCGGCGTCATGTTCCTGGTGACGAGAAGCGTGTTGCCGTCGACTCGAAGCTTGTAGATCTCCGGGAATATCTCCTCCAAGCTCTGGGGCAATGGAATCGCTTCAGAAGTGTGACGGCGCGGATTTAAGTCTGTGTGGCCTCGATGTCCGCGGTCATCATCTTGGCCTGGTCCACCGCCAGCTTCTGCAGCCACGTGAGGGGCTTCTTCAGATCCCCCATCCTGTTGGCGAAGTGGTGGCAGTTCAGGTAGCCCGGCGTCTTGCAGACTCTGGTGAAGAAGTCCTTCGTGACGGGTACGCCGCAGTCATGTAGGAACGGGCAGTCTTTCTTGTTGAACTTTTCTTGCAGCGCCTCAGATAGAGTCGACACTGGTTTCTTCACCTAGAACAGTAATATAGATCGGTGGTATATAGAGGTAGTCCCTGATAACCTGCAGTATCATAGATATGGATGTTAGATCCATTGTCTTCTACAGTGTAAACACCCCGATCTTCTTCATCACTTTTTAACTTGAATATGTACTATATATTGACGGGTGTTTATCTATTGTATATTGTTTCTCTTCGATACATTATTGCTTGTTTATGTAAATACGGTTATTTACTGTTCAAAGTAATATCAGAGTAATCGTCACATCATGTATGTGATTTCCTTAATTATTTAGCTACCCGAAGTTGTCGGCCGCACCCATGTCCGGGAGTTCCGGGACACAGGTTTGACTGGTTAGTATAGCTTAAGTTAACGCCTCTTCAAGTCATGCCTGATGAACCCATGACCGAGAACGTCTACATCGGCTCCAAACCCATACTGAACTACGTCACCGCCATCGTAACGGCTTTCCAGAGGGCGCCCAGCGTTAACGTCCTGGCGCGGGGACGCGCCATAAGCAGCGCCGTCGACGTGGTGGAGGTATGCAGAAGAAGCTTCCTAAAAGACATGTGTGTCGACGAAATCAAGATAGGCACCGAGCAGATGGGAAGCGACGACGACCTGAGAAACGTGTCCACCATAAACATACAGCTATCTAAAAACAGCTAGTTTTCCATTAGCTGCCGCCGCAGATCGTCTGCGATGAACTCGCCGCTGAAAACATCGGCTCTAGCCGCTATGGCTATCTTTGCGGCTAGGCTGCGGGCCCTGCTTCCCCTCCTGTCCCTCGGAGCCCCGTGCACGTATGGGTGCTGGAACAGGAGGCCGTACTTCGGCGGCCTAGCCCTGGTCTTGAGCGCCCGGAACATGGCTTTCTCGGCTCCGAGCACCTGTATGGTGCTGGCGGGCATCATGGCCATGCGTCTGAGGCTCCCCGCCCTCTGAATGAGCCTGGCGCCGAGAACAGGCCCAGCCATGTACGCCACGTTGGGAGCCATCTCCTCCGTCAGCCCCGATATGTACTCGCTGAGCTCGTCCCTGCCCCTGTACAGGCTGAGGACGTTCTCCGTGAAGGCCTGGATCATCCCCAAGTCGTCTGCGTCGAAGGCGGCGCCCATCGAGCCCTCCGCAGCCGCGGCGACCCTCTCCGCGTCCCTCTTCTTGAAGGAGAGCTCCTGGAGCCCCTGGACTGTGATGTTGGACCTGTCCCCGAACACCTTGATTATCTGGGCGTACTCCCTGTGGTCGTCGACTCTCCGCCCCAGCTCAGGGAAATGGATGCCATACCACTCTCTCATCCTCCCGGAGAGGCTGTTTAACACGGTGTCCATCTCCACGAGCAGCTGAACCGTCGGCATCAGAAGGCTCTCCCTCTCGGAGAGCGCCTCGTGGACCGCGGCCTTGGCGACCTCCATGTTCACCGAGTGTGAGAGCTCGCCGAACCGTTCCACGGAGTCTATGAACCCGGCTTCCAACGCCATGCGTTGGATGTTATCCCGCAGATACTCGCCGGCACCAGGCATGGCTTCGACGCTTACCCTGAACCCCTGAGCCTCGATGGACGCCATAAGCGCCTCGTTGAGCCCGGTTACCTCCTCGACGCCCAGCCCTCGCAGCCGGTCGAGCACATCGGCGGCCTCCCTCGTCACCTCACCGTTCCTCAACCGGATCAGGGCCCGAGCGATCTGTTTGGCGTCTCTAGTATAGTGCGTCTCGGCGATGATCTCGTTCTTCTCGTCGAACGCGTGCACGCCGATCATGGACCCAATTATAGTTGCCTTCAGCTGCTTCTCCTCCGAACCTTTATCAGTTTGCTGGGTGAGTACGTAGGGGAGACTTGTCTAAATTAAGCTTAGCCGTGGAGGTAGCCGGGCTAAGGCTTCGGTCCCCCCTCATGAACGCTGCGGGCGTTCTCGGCATGAGCCCTCCCATTCTCAAACGAGTCTACGACAGCGGCGCAGGCGCCGTGGTCACAAAGAGCATCGGCCCTGTGCCTCGAACCGGGCACTCCAACCCGACCCTCGTGAGGGTCTCGTGTGGCGCACTGAACGCCATGGGGCTGCCCAACCCCGGCGCTGAGTACTTCGTCGACGAGGTCAGGGCCCTCAAGGAGATGGGCGTACCGGTGGTGGCCAGCTTCTTCGGCGGCAGCGTCGAGGAGTTCGCGGAGGTTGCGAGCACGCTGTCGGAAGCCGGTGCGGACGCCTTGGAGCTCAACGCCAGCTGCCCCAACGTGCAGGAGGAGCTGGGGATGCTGGCCTCCGACGCCGGGAACGTGGAGAAGGTGACCGCCGCCGTGAGGGAGGAGACCCGTTTGCCCCTGTTCGTGAAGCTGAGCCCAAACGTCACCGACATCAAGGAGATAGCGGCTGCGGCTGAGAGGGGAGGCGCCGACGCGATAACGGCGGTGAACACGTTGAAGGGGATGGCGATCGACATCGACTTCAGGAGGCCGATCCTCACGAACGTCACGGGCGGCCTGTCGGGGCCCGCCGTGAAGCCCGTCGCCCTCAGATGCGTCTGGGAGGTGGCGGAGGCCGTCGAGGTGCCCGTAATTGGATGCGGCGGCGTCACAACCTGGGAGGACGCGGTCGAGTACCTCCTCGCGGGCGCCTCCGCGCTGGAGATAGGCACCGCGGTGATGACTCACGGCTTCGAGGTCTTTGGCCGGGTCAACGAGGGCATCCGTCGCTATCTGGAAGAGAACGGGTTCAGCGGCATAAAGGAGGTTGTAGGACTTGCACATCAAAGCGGAGAAGAACAGGACAGTAGAGCTGACAGATGTAGTATCAGAGTGTAGGGACATCTCCTCGCTCCTCTTCCGTGACGACGAGACCCGCGGCGCCAAGCCGGGCCAGTACCTAATGGTGTGGCTCCCCGGGGTGGACGAGGTGCCCATGTCGGTCAGCGCCATAGACATGGACGGCCTATCCCGCATCACCGTCAGGGCGGTAGGCGAGATGACCCTCAGGCTCAACGGCCTCAGCCCCGGCGACAGAGTCGGCTTGAGGGGCCCCTTCGGGAACGGCTACACGGTACAAGGAGAAAAGCCACTTTTCGTGGCCGGTGGCTCAGGGGCCGCGTCCCTGACGCCCCTCTTAGAGGAGATGCATCGGCAGGGAACCACACCCACCTTCGTCCTCGGCGCGAGGAGCGCCGACATGCTCCTGTTCGTGGACAGGCTTGAGGAGACCCTCGGCGAGAACCTCGTCGTATCCACCGACGACGGTTCACGGGGCTACAGCGGCTACGCCTCGGGGTACACCGCGAAGCTGATGGAAGAAGACGTGTTCGACATGGTCTACACCTGTGGACCCGAGCTCATGATGGCGAAGGTCTACCAGTCAGCCCGTGAGCACGGCTTACCCATACAGGCCAGCCTTGAACGCTACGTGAAGTGCGCCGTCGGGCTCTGCGGTAACTGCGCCATAGGCCCGTACAGGGTGTGCAAGGACGGACCGGTCTTCGACGCGGATATGCTCAGCGAGGTCCGAGACGAGTTCGGCGTGAGCCAGATGGACGCCTCCGGCAGAGTGACTCGGGTGGAACACTGACCAGAGAGATTATCAACCTTAGACCCACCCTCATATCCATAATGCCTGTACGCAACGTGCGAAGACGATACCTGGCTTTACAGGTCTACAGCGAAGCAGATTTGACCGAAGCCGACCTGAGCCACGCCATCTCGGACAAGATCCATCTCCTGTACGGCGTCAAGGGCGCGGCGGAGACGAACTACAGGATGATCGAGTACAACCAGCAGCACAGGCAGGGGATAATCAGGTGCAACCACGACAAGCTCATCGAGACACGGGCGGCGCTCGCGCACATAACGGCGATTAACGGAGCCCCCGTGTCGATACAGGTGGTCACGGTCTCCGGCACCATCAAATCGCTCCGCAGCAAGTCTGGACCCTGATCGCATCTTTTTTAGGCGCACTGCATGTAATCATGAGGGTTAAGGCTGGTCCAAGTGAGCGCATCGTACACGTCGAGGGACAGGTGCATACAGGCTCTGAGCGAGGGCTACGCCAAGGGCCTGAAGGGGCTCCTGTCGGGGCCCCTGATCCACGAGTACGGCAGGATCAGCGAGTTCAAGGGAGAGGGCTTCAGGGCCGTGGGCTCGGACGATCAGGGGCTCACCAAGGAGCAGTACGAGGCAGTGTTTGAGGTGGCCATAACTAGGCCGGACGCCGTGGACGATCTTACCCTGTACGTGCCCAGCGACAGTTAAGATATATTGGGCCGCCGCCATATACACTGCATGGGTTCTGCGCAGCGTAACCTGTTCATCGCATTGGTCGTCGTCGCTGTCATCTCGGGCGGCACGTACCTCTACGTCCGGGGCCAGCTCTCGGACGCCGTCGACAACCTCACGGTGGAGCTCAGCGACCTCACTGTCGAGGGCTTAAGCCTCTTCCCGCCCGAGGTGAACCTGACGCTCACCTACGAGGTGAGGAACACCAGCGGTATGGACTTCGACGTGTCCATAGATGGCCGACTCTACTATGGTGAGACCCTACTGACGCCGCTGGTCGTCGATAAGCAGCACGTGGAGGCCATGGGATCGAGCCCCGTGGAGGTGGACGTGACCCTCAGCGACAGCCTGCTTCAGGCTCTGGGAGGCTACAGTGACGAGGCTAAGTACAGGGTCGAGGGCACGTTGACGGCGACGCACAGGTTCATGGGGCTGGTGCCCGTCAGCGTGACCAGAAGCCTCTCGTAGCTCCAACCCCCCGAGCACGAGTTCACTGGACGATCCCCGCCATGGCCCACGGGCAGGCCCCTCAGCCGCTGAGCTACGCTGACAGGTCGAGTACGCACTCCAGCAGCACGCGTGCCCCGTTCTCACAGTCCCTGGGGTCGGTCCTCTCGTCCCTGCAGTGGCTCCGGCCGCCGACGGAGGGCGCGAAGACCATCGCCGTCGGGCAGACGTAGCTCATGAACTGGGCGTCGTGGCCGGCGCCGCTTGGCATCCTCCTGTAGCTGAGGCCCAGCTCCCTCGCCTTGGACTCCACCAGGTCAACCATGGCGTCGTCGAACCTCACAGGCTGGGCGTCCGCCGACTGCCTCAGGCTCCACGACAGGCCGTGGCGGTCAGCAGCCTCGCGTACGAGGGACTCCACCCTTCGCTTGCCCTCAATGAACAGCTCACGGTCGTACTGCCTGAAGTCCACTGTGAACTCTGCTCCCCCGGGGACCACGTTTATCACGTCCGGGACCGGCCTGAGCCTGCCCATTGTGGCCACCGAGCCGCGCCCCAGCTCCTCGGCCAGGGCTCTCAGGCTCACGCACAGGTCCGCGGCACCCAGGAGAGCGTCCTTCCTGTGGTCCAGGGGCGTGGTCCCTGCGTGGTTGGCTTCGCCCACGTAGCCACCGTGCCACCACGCAATGCCCTGGACGCCCTCCACGACGCCGATCTGGAGGCCGCGGCTATGCAAGAGTGGCCCCTGCTCCACGTGGAGTTCTAGGTAGCATGAGGGTGTCAATGAGTCCTCGCCCTTGTAGCCTATTCGGCTTAGCTCTTGTCCGACGGTGACGCCGCCGTCGTCTCTGGATGCATACGCCTCCTCGACGCCGAGCTTACCCGTGAACACCATGCTGCCCATCATGTCAGGCTGGAACCTGGCCCCCTCCTCGTTGGTGAAAGCCGCCACGGCAACAGGCTTCACCGTCTCCACGTCAGCGTCATCAAGAGTCCTCAAAACCTCCAAGGCACCCAGTACTCCTAAGGCGCCGTCGAAGATGCCCGCGTCCCTCACGGTGTCAATGTGACTGCCCATCACCACAGGCGCAGAGTCCTCATGGCCCCGCCTCACGGCGAAGATGTTACCGATGGGATCGATCTTAACCTCCAGGTTCAGCGCCCTGAACCATGAGACCAGGAGGTCCCTTGCTTCCTTATCGGCGTCACTCAGGGCCAGGCGGCTCACACCGCCTGAGGGGGTGGCGCCAACCTCGCCCATCTCCCTCAGCGCCTTCTCCAGTCTTCCGCCGTCTACCTTGGGCCTCATACAACGGTAGATTTCCTTCGAAGCTATTAACAGTTAACCGAAGGCCGCGTGCTTGGTAAATCTAAATACTGCCGCCTACCCTCAATGTGTGAATCTTCAATGGCTGAGATAACCGTCGAGGACGCCGCCCACGGCTACGTGGAGATGCTTCACAGGCTGGGTGTGGACTACGTGTTCAGCTCCCCGGGCTCCGAGTTCATACCCATGTGGGAGCACCTGGCCAGGTACAACAGCCAAGGCAAGAGGCCAATGTACGTCAACGTGAGGCACGAGGGCGCCGCCCTGTCCATGGCTAAGGGCTACTACATGGCCTCAGGGCGGGCGCAGGTGTTGCTGACACACGTTCTCGCGGGGCTCCTGCACGGAGCCATGGAGCTCAAGGCCGCCTACACCGATCAGATCCCACTGCTCCTCATGGTGGGCCAGAACAGGACCCATGACCAAGAGGTCTACGGAGGCACTCCCGGCCCCCACTACCTGAGCTTCACCGAGGTCGGGGGCCAGCAGCGCCTCGTCCAGCCCTACGTGAAGTGGGGAGACTCCCCCGAGACCAACGCCAACATCCTCGCGACCATCCAGAGGGCGTACCAGATCGCCTCAAGCGAAGTAAAAGGCCCCGTGCTCCTCAGCGTCTCTAGGGAACTGCTCTTCGAGAAGACAGACACCATGAGGCTGCCGCCTAAGTACGTTCTGCCTACACCAATAACGGCTGAACCCAAAGTCCTGAATGAGCTGAAGGAGATGCTGGTAAAAGCCGAGAACCCCCTGATCTACACGAGGTACCTTGGACGAAGCCATGGAGCGGTGGCCTCTCTCGTCGAGCTGGCCGAGCTGCTGAGCGTCCCCGTGTTCGAGACCCCCGGCTACATGAACTTCCCCACGAACCACAGACTCCACATGGGAACCAGCGTCTCTCCCTACCTAAAGGAAGCCGACCTCCTGCTGGTCATCGACAGCAGCTCCTGGCCGCCGTGGTATCCCCCGGGGAGCATCCGAGGGAGTACCGAGGCGAAGATAGTCTTCATGGACATCGACCCCATACAGCTCAAGTACCCCACGTACGGGTACCCGGCGGACCTTCTCGTGAAGGCAGACTCAGGCGTGGCGATACCTCAGCTCGTGGAGCTCGTAAAAGCGGAGAAACTGGGCGAGCCCATGGTTCAGGCGCGCGGCGAACGGTGGGCGGCTGAGCACAAGCGCATAAGGGACGAGCTTGAGAAGAAGGCTCTCGCCGTCAAGGACGAAACCCCCATCGACCCCAGGTGGCTCAGCTACTGTATTGATCAGGTAATCGACGAGAACACGGTCATAGTAAACGAGACCATAACCCATGGCAGCATGATCCACCAGTACATCGAGAGGAACCGTGTGGTCCCCGGGACGCGGTACGAGTCCACAGGCCCGGTGGCGCACACGGGCCTCGGCCAGGGGATGGGCATAGCCCTGGGGGTCAAGCTCGCCGACCCGGACAAGACCGTGGTAGCCCTCGAAGGCGACGGCACCTTCAACTACAACCCGGTGCTGGCCTGCCTCGGAGCATCCCAGGAGCACGGCATCCCCTTCATGACAGTCATCTACAACAACGGGTGCTACGCCGCCATGAAGGGCCACGCACGGTACTATCCAGAGGGGCACTCGGTGACGCGCGACCAGTACTACGGCGTCAGCTGCGGACCCACACCCCACTACGCCAAACTCGTGGAGGCCTACGACGGTTACTCGGAGACCGTGGAGGACCCAAAAGAGGTTAAACCCTCGTTACTCAGAGCCTTGAAACAGGTTAGGGAGGGAACGCTGACTCTGCTAGACGTGAGACTCAGACAATAATGCAGGGTGGCGCCCCCTACAATATTTTTATTGCATATAAATTCAATTCTGAGGTATGGCGACTGGAGCCGTCATATTTGACCTCTTTAAAACCCTCGGCGAGTTCGAGTGGACGATCACAGACGAGGATGTCTCGTCTCTGCTCAGAGGTAGAGGGTATGAGGTGTACCCTCAGGCTTGGAGACACGCTTTCAGCTTCGTCGTTTTCGTAGACTACCCCCGGCATGGTTTCGGCTCGCATGAGGCTCTGTTCAAACAGGTATTCAAACGCCTCGAGGTCGATGTCGACGATGACACCGTAAACGATCTCGCCGACATGTTCAGGAGCAGCCCGTTCCGGCTCTACCCCGAGTCACACGAGGCCGTGAGACGTGCCCGTGACATGGGGTTGAAGACCGCCATAGCGACGTCGACGCCGAAACCGTTTTTCAGAGCCGGCGTCGAACCCATCGCAGAGTATATCGACTTCATCTGCACGGGGTACGAGGCGGGTTACGAGAAATCCAATCCCCGCATATACAAGGTGATCACGGACAGACTGCAGGTCGAGCCGGAGGAGACAGTCGTCATAGGCGATGACCCGGTTCTTGACATCTCCAACGCCAAGCAGCATGGAATATGGACGATACACATACCGCGGGAAGGAGCCCCTCTGAACTCGCCGACGACGTAGCCAAGGATGTCCTTGAAGAGATCAAAATCGTCGAAGAATAGGTCCAGTAGAGATTGGTGCTCCCGCCGGGATTCGAACCCGGGATCTCCGACTCGAGAGGCCGGAATCCTTGACCGGACTAGACGACAGGAGCACGGTGCATTCTATACTAGACTCATATTTAAAAAAGTATAGACCTCGGTCATAAGGCGTTGACCCCATCTACAAGATGTGGATAGTCACGGGTCTTTTCGACGAGAACGTGGAGCCTAAGCCCGCCCTCTCTTCTTGGGATGAATGGTTAAAGAAAATGGTGGGAGACTAGAGGTCGTCCCTCAGCTTCATGAACTTAGCGATGTTCGCCCCGGGATTCAAGAGGGGCTTTATGGCGCCGGTCTTCGACGTGAACAGCGTCGTGACCCCCGGCCCGTGCCCCGCCACGACGCAGTCGCTGTGGGTCACGATGCCGACGCTCAAGGCGCCCCTCCTGTAGATCCTGCCGTAGCTGTGGTCGGCGTCCTCGATGGCCACAAGGTCTCCGAACCTGAGGTCCCCTAGGCCGTACTCCTCGCAGGTGGCCTCGCAGAACATGGTTATGTCGTAGTCGCCTGAGGCGACGTGGCTTCTTCCCAGCCCCGAGCCCATGATGGCTGCTGGGATCGTGTGGGTGACGGGCACCTCAAGCTTCCCGTCCTTTATCGCCGGGTCTACCGCCTCGAGGAACTCGGGGCTCACGTTGAAGAGCTTCACCTCGGGGAGGTTCAGCAGCCTGAGGCCGACCCCGTAAGCCTTTATCATGACCTTGTCCTCGATGACGAGCTTCTCCATGGTCTCGGGCTGGAAGTCCACCATGACGTGCTCTATGCCGCCGTGCTTCCCCACCACGACGCCCTTGTCACCCTTCGCGTCTCCCTCCACCACCTTGGCCTCGTTGCCTATGCAGCTCAACACGTTGAGGGCCCTGCTCTGGCCGTTGGGGTACCTGCGGTCGGTCACACGGTTCTCGATGCTGACGCCGGGCTCCACGTGGTCCGCCATCCACCCGGTGGCCACGTCCCCTACCCTGAGGTTGTACGTGATGCCGCCGACGCCGGGGAGCACCACCGGCTCGCCGTCGGCAGTTATCTTGTATACACCGTCGCCAACTACGGGGCTGACGACTTCTCCGATCACCGAGATCTTGACGATCTTATCGCGGTTTGTTTTGATCAATTTATTTCACCTTTAGGATGGAGTCGCCGTGTTAAAAGTATCGAGCACACCTACACACACTTTAAATGTAGGTAGATGTCTACTATCTAAATCCTGGCTACGCGACGAGGTTTGACAGTGAAGCTGCTAGACATAACCATACTCTCGGCGGAGGGGCTGCGGGAGAGGAAGTTCAGGGTAGCCCTCAACGTTCTCGGCATCCTCGTGGGCTGCGCAGCCGTCACGGGGCTCGTCTCCCTCGCCGACGGCATGAACACCCAGGTCAGGGACCAGATGAGCGTCATCGGAACCAACACCCTGTTCGTCATCCCGGAGGACGCGAAGGAAGCGGCCATGACTATCAGCGCCACCCAAATAGCGAGCCAAGACGGGATCAGCTGGCGCGACCGGGAGACCATTCAGGACACCGGCGGCGTCAGAGACACCTGCGAGATCATAATGGGCGGCGGCTCGTACACGATCAAGGGCGAGACCTACAGCGCTAGGGTGATGGGCGTGGGAGACAGCTTCCAGGAAATCAACAAAGACATCAAGATGACCGATGGAAGGTTCTTCACGCGCGGCGACAAGGCAGTGGCCTTCGTTGGCAAGAACGTCGCACACCCCACCGACGAGGAAGAGCCGATTCTGGGGGTAGGCGACAGGATCAAGCTCGCCGTCAAGGTCAGGGGAGAGCATAAGGAGATCACCCTAAGAGTCGTCGGGGTACTGGCGGAGCATGGAACCATGTTCGGTTTAGACGTAGATAACGTGATAGGCATCCCCTTCAGGACATACGACCAGCTCTTCGAGCAGGGAGGAAGCTGCGCCATCGTACAGGTCTACGCCCGTGAATCCAGCGACACAGAGGAGGTAGCCAAAGACCTAGAGGACAGGCTCGGCGACGACTTCTTCGTGGTGTCGCCGAAGGCAGCCATCGAAGTACAGGAGCAGGTCACGGGGACCATTCAGGCCGTGCTCGGCGGCGTCGCGACCATCAGCCTCTTCGTAGCGGGCCTCGGCATCGTCAACACCATGACGGTCTCGGTGAACGAAAGGACAAGGGAGATAGGGACCATGAAGGCCATAGGGGCGAACAGCGTAGACATCCTGCTCCTATTCATCAGCGAGGCGGCGTACACCGGCCTCATCGGCGGCGTAGCCGGGTCAGCTGTGGGTTTCACCCTAGGGAAGATGGTCGGTAACTACATAGGGCTCCCCGTGGGTCACAGCCTATCTCTGGGGTCAGCGGTAGTGGCGTTCGCCCTGGTGACGAGCGTCCTCTCGGGGGCGGGCCCAGCCTACCGGGCTTCCAGGATGGACCCCGTGAAGGCTCTTAGGAGCGAGTGAAGCTACCTAAGTATGCTCGTATCAGCCTGCTTATCTTCATGGGGCTACGTATAACGAGACCCGCGAGTGTTGCTATGATGTTGGTGCCGTTCACCAGCGCCACCACTTCCTCGTTTGTGATTACCTCAGACAGCGTGTTCAGGTCATCGTCGGAGAACTTGTCCAGCACGTCCACGACCCCACCGCTGTCCTTGATCCTCTTGCCCCAGTACTTGTCGAACTCGACGCGGTAGGCGGATAACCGCTTAGCTGAGACGTCGCCTTCCTTCACGGCCTCGGCGGCTACTCTCCCAGCCATCTTGCCCGCCTCGATGGCGCTGTGGATCCCCGCGCCCGTCATCGGTATGAGCTGGCCCGCGGCGTCGCCGACCAGCATCAGCCCGTCGGCCACGATCTTGTCCAGAGTCCCACACACGGGGCAGATGCCTCCGTTCTTCCTCAGTATCTTTGCGTTCCTGAACCGCGGGTCCTGAGCTACGAAGTCCTTGAGGTACTCTATGGGCGGCTTGGTGTGCTTCACCCGGACGCCGAGGCCTACGTTGGCTACCTCCCTGCTCTTGGGGAAGACCCACGCGTAGCCCCCCGGCGCATACTTCGCTCCCACCCAGAACTCGCTGACGCCGAGGTCCAAGTCGAGGCCACCCAGCTGGTACTGGGCACAGGTGACGTAGTCCTTGAAATAGCGGGCGAGGCCCGCGGAGCGTCTGATTATGCTCCAGTGGCCGTCGGCTCCGATGACCACCTTCGCGATGAACTCTATCTCCTCTCCCTCACGGATCGCCTTAACGCCTACGACGCGGCTACCGTCCATGATGACGCCTGTGGCCCTTGTGTTGGTCATGAGCCTCGCGCCGGCCTTCTCCGCGTTGTCAGCAAGAGCCTTGTCAAAGACCTGCCGGTCGAGGGTGTACCCGGTCCAGTCGTCGCTCGTGAGTTCCAATGTGTTCCCGTTGGGTGCCACCACGTGAACCTTGGTGATCTGCTGCGACACGTACGGTGGCACGGCCTTTAGCCCGCCGTCCTCGATGCCCCCGAGGCTGAGTCCCTCTGCACAGTAAACCGGTGTGCCCGCCACGGGGTGCTCCTCGATAAAAATTACGTCGACGCCGTTCTCGGCGGCTGCCCTCGCGGCCATGCTGCCTCCGGGTCCCGCGCCGACGACAAGTACGTCGCACTGAATAGTATCCATCTTAAGCAAGAATGTTGCCCACGGGAGAAATATATTATCCTATCGCTCAAGGACCTTCTTGGCCGCGATCTCTATGTCCCTGGCCTTCACCGTCTTTCGGCCCGCGTGCTTGGCGTAGTCTATGGCCTCCCTGGCCACCTTCACGCCTATATTCTCCAAGGCCAGTCCAAGGGCGACTGCACTCTCCTCGCTCACCCTGTCCGCGCCGGCTCTTTTAATCAGCTTATGCATGGGCGCCACCTTAATTTCGCTAGGCATCCTGTTCCCTTCTATTTCCTCTTTTCGTTTCGTATAATATTTAATACTTGCGCCCCTTTCCACTAGGAGGGCTAGATTCTTGCTTTTTTCATTTTTTAACTCTATAAGATTCATTTTCGTTATAAACGTACTCGAAAACCCGTTAATCTTTCGCCGTCTATAACCGTATAGCAGATAGTGGGTTACATCAGTCTTAAATCGGGTTCAACTGAAAACCCCTCTGAATGGGTTTCGTTGAAAAAACACTGAAACATAGGAGCAAGCTAACCGTAGCCGCCGCCATACTGGTCTACACGGCAGCGATGTCATGGTACACCATCTCCAAACACAACTCCTTCACTACCTACGCCTGGGACCTCGGTATCTTCGACCAGTCCTTCTGGACGACCGTGAACCTAGGCATGGTCTTCGTAAACACCTGTGAGCAGCACCTCGTGGAGTCGGGGAGCTTCTTCGGCGTCCACTTCAGCCCCATACTGTTCCTGCTGGTCCCGTTCTACTATCTCCACCAGTCACCCGTGACTCTGCTGGCGCTGCAGTCGCTCATAATAGGGCTCTCCGCTTACCCGATATTCCTGATCGCGCGGGAGAGGCTGACGGAGGAAACGGCGGCGGCGCTAGCCGTCATATACCTGCTGAACCCCGCCCTCCACGGCGTCAACTCCTACGACTTCCATGTCCAGAGCCTGCTGCCTCTCATCTTCAACTATCTTCTACTCTACACGCTGCGCTGGGACACGAAGAGGATGGTCGCGGCGTCAATACTGGCGCTGTCGGTTCAGGAGCAGGTCGTGATAGTGATGCTCAGCTACGTGGCCTTCCTGGTGGTTCACCGTGCCTATCAGGGGGCGAAGTGGCGTGAGCCCGGTGCCGTACGAGGCGAGATCATGCCGATCCTGGCCGTGCTTACGGTCACGCTACTCTGGTGGGCTCTGTCAGCCAGCGTGCTGCATCACTTCAACCCCGACGTCTCCCAGCATCTGAAGGCGGGGCAGAACTTCGCGATCCTAGAGGTAGACTCACCGGCGGAGATCCCCCTACGCGTCATCACCGACCCAGACAAGGCCTTCAGGGCAGTATCCTATGACTGGTTCGACAAGAACGTATACATGCTATCCCTCTTCACCCCCAGCCTCTTCCTCGGCTTCCTCAGCCCAGCCACGCTCATACCCACCGCCCCATGGTTCGCCGTCTCCCTCCTGTCCAACTACCCGCCATACTACCGGCTGGGCTTCCAGTACCCCACCCTCGTGATACCGTTCATATACGTCTCCCTCATCAGGGGGCTGAAGAGGCTGAAAATGTCCCTCAAGGAGAAGAACAGCGTGAGCCTCAAAGCCGTCCTCACGGGGCTCCTAGTCATCAACGTCGCCAGCAGCGTCGCCCTGAGCCCCCTCAGCCCCTTCACTGATGGCTTCAGCCTCAGCCCCGCGTATATAAAGCCCTGCGCGAGCCAGAGGAGCCGGCGGCTCACAGAGATGCTGACGCTAATACCTCCAGACGCCTCCGTCCTGACCCAGGACAACATCTTCCCCCACGTCAGCAACCGGCTGGACGCTTACGTGATGGTGCCCGAGATAGCTCAGGACCCCGAGACGTGGCGCAGGGCCAACTCGACGCTCATGGCTCTCAGAACCGACTACATACTCCTCGACATGGAGACCGACCCCCACAGCACAGCCAAGACGGCGTTCCACATAGTCGCCGGGGGCAACTACAGCCTCCTCGCCTTCTACGACAACATCTACCTCTACGAGCGAGGCAACAGGTCGACGCCCCTCCTCTACGAGCCCATCTCCACCGCCTTCGGCCCCCGGGACCTCATACTCCAGAACGCCGAGATCGTGGGGGAACCCACCTCCAGCACCGGGGAGACAATCCACTACGTTGACATGTCCAGAAAGTCCCGCACCGTCTGGTACGGCCCCTACACGATAGCGCCGGAGGGAAACTACACCGCAGTCTACAGGCTCAAGACCCTCAACCACACAGAGACCGGGGTGATACTCATCGACGTCAGGAGCAGGGGGGAGACCCTCGCCAACACGACGGTGGACGCGAGCCGCCTCCCAGGGGAAGGCGAGTGGCACGACGTGTCCCTCGAGTTCAGCCTCAAGATGGTGTCCACGGACCTCGAGCTCAGAGGCATCCTCCTAAGCAAAGACACCGACGTGCATCTAGACGGTATCCGCCTTGAGCAACGGTGAGGGTAAACGTTTAAAAGCGCGGCATGGATGAGTAACGCGCACAGGTGCACGTATTTGGGTAAGGTACGCACGGAGATGATCAAACGGATAAGCCTGGAGTTGCGGGACAAGTACCCTTACAGCTTCCAGCCCGAGTTCGAGCACAACAAACAGTTCCTCAAAGAGATAGGGCTCGACGTATCCAAGAAGCTCCGCAACAAGATCGCGGGCTACGTGACCACCATCGTCAAATCCGACCTGCTTGCCGAGGCCAATGAGGCCGCCCAGGAGGCCCTGGAAGAGATCCAGTAGCCCAGACTCCGACAAGATTTTAACACTAGTGAAACAAAGTTTCATGGATGTCTAGTCAGCCCGTCGCCTACACCATAGACCACGAGGGACTCAGACTCGACATAGCTCTCGCCCCCACCGACAGGCTTCACATCCACGAGGAGACCATCCCTGAACGCATACGCATCCTAGGAGACAGGATCATGCGCGACGGCGTCCAGTCCGCCCCCATAATCGTCGACCGCGGTACATACGTGGTGCTGGACGGCATGCACGGGACGGCCATCATGTGATGGGTCTCTGATTACTCTAGGACGCCGAAGTCGGGGTAGATGGGAAAATCTTTGACCAACTCTACGATCTCTAGTCTTACCTTCTCCAGAACCGTGTCATCCTTATAGTTATCGATGACCCTGCTGATGCACTGGGCGATCACCTTCATCTCGCCTTCTTTCATGCCCCTAGTCGTCACTGCGGGCGTCCCCAGCCTCAACCCCGACGGGTTAAAGGGGCTCGCCTCCTGGAAAGGCACCGCGTTCTTGTTCAGCGTTATGTTGGCCTTGTCCATCGCGCTCTGGAGCTGCTTCCCCCTCCCCTTGAGGCCCTTCGGCCTGAGGTCGATGAGCATGAGGTGGTTGTCCGTCCCGTCTGTGACCAGCTTGACGCCCTGCGCCATCAGCTCCTCGGCCAATGCCTTGGCGTTCTTCACTATCTGGCGCGCGTACTCCTTGAACTCGGGCCTCAGCGCCTCGCCGAAGGCGACGGCCTTAGCAGCGGTTATGTGGTCGTGGGGCCCTCCCTGGAGCCCAGGGAAAACCGCGGAGTCTATCAGCTGCGCAAGGTTTTTCTTGGTGTCGCCGTGGTACTCGTCGTGCAGCCTGTCCTCCTTCTTGCACATTACGACGGCCCCTCTAGGCCCGCGCAGCGTCTTGTGAGAGGTTGTTGTGATGACGTCCGTGAAGGGGAACGGAGACTCGTGGACGCCCCCAACTATGAGCCCGGCGATGTGGCTGATGTCGGCGAGATGGTAAGCATCGACCTCCTGACAAATCTCTTGGAACTCCTTGAAATCCAGCTTCCTCGGATACGCCGTAAGGCTGGATATTACCATCTTCGGCCTATTTTTCAAAGCCAGTTTCCTCACCTCATCCATGTCTATCAGTTCGGTCTCTCTGTCGACAAAATAGGGTATTGGCCTGTACTGGATGCCTGAGAAGTTTACGGGGCTTCCGTGCGTCAGATGCCCGCCGCAGTTCATGTCTAGGCCCATATACTTGTCGCCGAGGTTCAGCAGCGCGAAGAAGACGGCCTGGTTTGCGGGTGAACCCGAGTACGGCTGCACGTTGACGTGCTCCGCCCCGAACAGCTTCTTGGCTCTCTCGATCGCCAGGTTCTCGACCTTATCCACGAACTCCTGCCCGCCGTAGTACCTCCTCTTCGGGTAGCCCTCGGAATATTTATTCGTGAAAACCGATCCCATCGCCTGTAGAACCGCTCTGGAGACGAAGTTTTCAGAGGGAATCAACTCGACCCCATTCTCTATCCTATTGGTTTCATTGAGAATTAGCTGATATACCTCGGGGTCCGATCCCTTGATGTTGTTCATAAGCATACAACCACTATGCGAATTCTACATCGAAGCCATTTAAATCGATTTTGGATAAACAAAATAGAGAAAATGTTGATGTTGAAAACAGGCTGTCCGCCATACCTGTACAGGTATACATCCCCCTGGAGCTCCTCAGGGACAAGGAGATCAGCTTGGAGGAGGCCAACGCGCGGCTACGTGAGACGCTCGAAGATAAGAAGCTGGTCCGTTATGAGCCGGGGACCGAGTGGATGGGACGCACCTACGATGAGGTCCTATACGTGTTTGAGTCCTAGGAACCGCCGCACCTGTTTACGGGTGAACCCTATCTCTATGAGCTTCACGGCGAGCTCGTCCTCGGGCACCCCCTCCGACAGCAGCTTCTCTCTTATGTCCTCGATGCTCTCCCGCGGCTCCCACGGGTAGATTATCCACTTGTCAGCTGACTCGGCGAAAAAGTCGGGCTCGAAGGTGCTCCACGGCTTGTGGTGCAGGGTAGCTATCCTGACCTCCCTTGGACCGAGTCTCTCGACGTACTCCTTCACGACCTTGAGGCTGTTCCCTGAGTCGGCGACGTCGTCGACAACCAGCACGTTGAGGCCCGCGATGTCCGCGTTGAGCGGGTACTTCACCTGAGGCTTGTCGTTCCTCTCGTTGACCCCCGCGTAGTATATGACCTGGAGGCTCGCGAGGCTCCGGATGTTGAGCTCGTCGCTGAGAATCCTTGCGGGGTCGAAGCCGCCGCGGCTTACCGCCACGATGATATCGGGTCTGAACCCGGTCTCGGCTATCTGGTCGGCGAGCTTCTCGGATAGACGCTGGACATCCATCCAGGTGAGATGGAGGTACCTCTCGTTGGTCAACCATTTTTCCCCGCGGGGCTTGTTAACTTGATGAAGACTGTTTTAAATAAAGCGCTTCCGGTTAGGACGGTGTGGCTCACTTGAAAGACGACCCGGCTCGATGGAGAGAGAAGGTGATCAAGGACTATATAGCAGGCCCCGAGAACAGCATGCAGAAGTGGGGCGGCGAGCCCGCGTGGGCTGAGCCCATCGTCGGCTACAGCAGCGGCGCCGACCCCCTCTACACGTTCTACAAGCAGGACATAGGCGGCTTCTACCTGTCGCCGCTGGAGATCGTCAGCCAGCCCACCCAGGCAAGGACTTCAAGGCCGAGGACCTCACAGTGGTTAGCTGGACACTGCCCCAGACAGATGCTACCAAGAGAGACCATAGGAAGGAGACCCATTTCCCCAGCGAACGATGGGCGCGGTCCAGGATTTTCGGCGAGGAGGTTAACGTCAAGCTCAGGGAGCATGTTGTGGAGAAGCTCAAGGAGGAGGGCGTAGAGGCCGTCGCCCCCATGCTGTCTCCGCTGTGGAAGGGAGTCACCTCCGAGAAATACCTGTACGCCTCCACGTGGTCCGAGAGGCACGCCGCGTACGCCGCCGGTCTGGGCACCTTCGGGCTCAGCGACGGCCTCATAACGCCCCGCGGGAAGGCCATGAGGACAGGCAGCGTCGTGGCGAACATCAAGATCGATCCCACGCCCAGGCCATACACAGACCACCACGCCTACTGCCTCTTCTACGCTGACGGCAGCTGCAGGAAATGCATTGAACGGTGCCCCATAGGCGCCATAACCGAGGAAGGGCACGACAAGGAGACTTGCCGCCTGTACGTCAACATGACCCGTGAGTACGTGCACCGCCACTACGGTTTAGAAGGCTACGGATGCGGCTTCTGCCAGACGGACGTACCATGCGAGTCAGGCATACCAAGACAGCTTATACCGGAAAAATAGGGGAAAAGAGTGGGTTTTACTCGGTGACGGGGGTCACTGAGCCGTCCTGGTTGACGGAACCCATCCACTCGAAGACGGGCTCGGTGTCCACCGTGAGCTCCACGGAGTAGGTTGGCTTCCAGACCACGGGGAAGCTGACTTCCACGGTCCAGCCCTCCGAGGTGTACTGGAGCCTGCTGAAGCCCATCAGCCCTTCAGGTGTCAGGTTTTCCATCTCCCAGACGCCGTGCTCCTCGTCGGCCAGCTCAGGATAGTTGGCCGTGACGTACTCCACCGCGATGTCCCTGGCCTGCTCAGGGCCCAGTATCTCCGTCTGAGTAGCCGTCAGGCTCGTGGATAGCTCTGTCACCGTCGAGCTCTGGTCGACTGTGCCGTTCCAGTTGAAGGCGGGCTCCCCGCCGTACTCGATCTCCACCCTATACACTGGACGCGGCACGACGGCGTAGCCCACATGTACATTCCAGTCTCCAGCCGCATACATCCGATTAGTGTATCCGATAAGGGCAGGCAGTCCACCTTCGTGGATCTCGGCCCACTCCGCAGGCGCCACCACATCTGAAAACTCCTCGTAATGCTCGATGACGTAGGAGACTGCGATATCCTTCGCCATATCAGGGGGGAGAAGCTCGGAGACGACCTTCTCCCTCTGGTTCACCTCGTCCCACTGGCCGTCTATGACGGCGCTCAGCACCTGGTCATCGCTGACGGTTATTCTCATCACGTGACGAGTGATGACCTGGGCCAGCACCTGTCCAGTCCGGTCGCCATACCCTGCGTGGCTGCACTCGAACGCGACGGTGATGAAGTACTGGACGGGATAGCTCTCAGCCGCCACGACGTCCACGACCTCTATTGAGCCGGGGACGCCGTCAAAGCTGAAGGTCGGCGAGCTCTCAACGAACTCGATCGCCATCTCCTCCGCCTCCATGGGCGTCGTGTCGTCGTGCATCGCCATGGTCTGGCGTAGCTCATCCCAGACGCTGTCGACAACTGCCTCTACAACGGCGCCGTCCTCCACGGTGATGGTGACGACGTGGTCGGTGACGACGGAAGCCACCATCTGGCCGGATCTGTCGCCGTAGCCCGCGTTGGCGCACGTAAACTCGATGACGACAGTCCAGACGGCCTCCGTGGTCTGAGTCTTATAGGAGTCTAGGACCTGGATGGAGCCCTCCACGCCGTCCCAGCTATACGTCGGCGCCTCTGAAACGAACCTGGTCGCCGTCTTCACCGCCGTTTGTTCCGTGAACACCGGTGTGGTCTGCCAGGCGTATATCGAGAGGGCTGGAAGCGCCCCGATGACAAGGATCGCTATTAACCATGTCTTAGTCGAGTTCATCTTGATTCACGATCTCCTGATGAACGGTGTCGAGTATAATGCTACCGTTTAGAACACGTGTTTCAACCCCTAGAACACCCGGGGAAACACATAAACCGGTTGTCCCCTCCATTCAAGCAAAGGGAGAGAAGCAAGTGACCCGCGCATTATTCGTAGGCAGGTTCCAGCCCTTCCACTACGGGCACCTCTACGCCATCGAGAAGATACTGGAGGAGAGCGACGAGCTTGTGCTAGTGGTGGGCAGCGCCCAGATGAGCCACGAGCACGACAACCCCTTCACCGCCGGGGAGCGCATCGAGATGATCCGCGCCGCCCTCGACGCCGCAGAGATACCCACCGAACGGTACATGATCATACCCATACCGGACGCCCCCGCCCACAGGGTCTGGGTGAGCGCCGTGGAGAGCCAGACGCCGCGGTTCGACCTCGTCTACAGCAACCAGCCCCTGACGAGGCGGCTGCTCATAGAGGCCGGGTACGAGGTCAGGTACATCTCCATGTTCCATCGCGGCAAGTATGAGGCATCCGAGATCAGGCGGAGGATACTGGAGACGGAGGACTGGAGCGACCTGGTGCCCCCCGAGGTCTACAGGATAGTTCAGGATATAGACGGCGAGAACAGGATAAGGGACCTAGCCAAGACAGACTCGAACTCCAGGAGGCACTAGACTTGCCGGAGTACCTTAAGCTGAGCCGAGAGCTGCAGGGACGGTTCCCCGGGCTGGCCGCCCAGATAGTTAGGTTCAGCGGCGTGACCGTCGCCAGGGAGAGCCCAGAGCTGGAGCTTTACAAGACAGAGATCGCCAACAGGATACGGGAGCGATGGGACATCGAGGAGCTGAGGGAGCACCCAACGTTCAGGGCGTACAGAGACTTCTTCTGGAAGATGGGCATCGACCCCACCAAGATCAGGCCCGCCGCTGAGGCCCTCATAAGAAGGGTGCTCAGGGGCAACCCCGTCCCCAAGATAAACACGTGGGTGGACGCCTACAACCTCGTCTCCATGGAGTCGGCGATCCCTGTCGCCAGCTTCGACACCGGCCTCCTCGGGGGCCCGCTGCTCATGAGGGAGGCCGCGGAGGGCGAGGAGTTCCTCGGGATAGGCATGAAGAAGCCCGTCGTCTTGGGCGGAGGAGAGGCGGTGATAGAGGACGGCGAACGCCTCGCAGCCATCTACCCGTACAGGGACGCCGACTACAGCAAGGTGACCATGAAGACGAGGGACGTCCTCATGCTTATGTGCGGCGCCCCAGGGATAACCCTCGCCGAGCTGGAGGAGAGCGCCGCCCTAGCCAGGAGGGTCCTCTCCCGGTTCTGCGGGGGAACGATCTCACAGTAAGACGCCATGATAACCGTAGACGGCTCCATGATGGAAGGGGGCGGGCAGCTGCTCCGCATGGCAACCGCCTACAGCGCCATCCTCGGGGCGCCTTTCATGATCCACAGCGTAAGGGCTGGGAGAAGCCAGCCCGGCCTCAGACCGCAGCACCTGACAACCCTCAGAGCGGCGGCGGAGCTGACGGAAGCTGAGCTAAGGGGCGCAGAGCTGGGCTCGACGACGGTCACGTTCAAGCCGAAGAACATCAGAGGCGGCAATTACCGATTCGACATAGGGACAGCCGGCAGCGTGACCCTGCTTCTCCAGTGCCTCGCCCCCATCGCGGCGTACGCCAACAGAAGGGTGGAGCTACACATCACAGGAGGGACGGCGGTACGGTGGTCGCCGCCTACGCCTTTCCTCGAAAACATAGTGTGGCGGGCCTTCGACGCCATAGGGCTCCGGTGCAGCTTGGAGGTGAGGCGCCACGGGTTCTACCCGAAGGGGGGAGGAGAAGTGAAGGCAGTCGTGGAGCCCACGGAGACCTTAAAGCCGTTTCTCCCCAATCATGAGTCTGTCGGCACGGTTTACGGCGTCTCTCTCTGTGGGCGGCTGCCCAGACACGTCGCCGAGCGTCAGGC
>Ga0265594_1001037_pt1 | contig 22121 bp, 26 predicted proteins | sample saktaG_11_FD_190147 | JGI IMG/M metagenome (GOLD analysis project Ga0265594, IMG submission 190147) | Saline water microbial communities from Sakinaw Lake, British Columbia, Canada - sak_2011_5_24_80m | ecosystem: Environmental > Aquatic > Non-marine Saline and Alkaline > Saline ... | reverse complement strand
ATAATGAAAAACACAAAAGGACTGTCTGGAGTAATTACAACGTTGATAATAATTTTATTAGTTATCGCGGCTATCGGAATTATTTGGGCTGTTGTTAATCCATTCATAAAAGGTTCTACAGAAGATTTTGATATTGCAAATAAGTGTAGAGAAACAAGTGTTGATATTATTTCAGCAAGTTGTAATGCTACTACTGGGTATAGTAATGTAACTTTACAAAGAGATTCAGGGGATGAAACAATTGCTGGTGTTAAGCTAATCTTTTATGATGAAACTGGAACAAAGAATTATATTAATAAAGGATATGTTGGGAATATTAATTCTTTAGAAAGAAAAACAGTAACATGGATTGATGTAGCAAATGCAGATAATCTTAATGCTATTCCAGCAACAGTGAGTTTTGCTGTTTACTTTGAAGATGCTTCAGGAAGTGAAAAACTTTGTGAGGAAGCAGGCTCTCAAGTAGTAAACATCGCAGCTTAATTTTTATTTTTTTATCTATTTCTTTATTTATATTTTTTAATAGTTTGTGCTAAAGATTTAATTTGCTTTTCTATTTTCAATTACATTCTTTATCTTAAAAGAAAGAAGAAACATTGAAAACATAAATGCTCCGAACAAAAGAAAAACATACTTGAATGGGAGAAAAATTAAAACAACTGATGAAAGAACTTTTCCTGCAAATTGGCTAACATCTATGCCTGTATTGTATGGTCCATAATATTTGCATTCTTCTTTTTTATTTATAATGTCGAAGAAGTATGCTTCTGTTGTAGATTCTAACATTGCCATACCAATGCTTGCAATAGCCAAAAGTAAAAGAATTAAATAAATATTTGTAATAAAAAAGCATAATAGGGAAATTAAAAAAAGAATTCCAAAACCTGTTTTGAATATTTTTCTAAATCCTTTTTTGCCTGCTAATTTTGAAAATTTATATTCAAATAAAACCAAAGGAACAGCAACAGCAAATAAAAAATAACCTATCCACAAATTATTTAATCCACTTCTAATTATGTGCATTGGCATAAAAAGGTAAATCAAAACCCACCACAAATTTACAGCCCCACTAATAAAATAAGCTACGATTCTATTTTTACTTTTGAAAAAATCTTTTGTGTTTTTGAGGATATTTTCATCTAATTTCTTTTTTATATTTATGTCATTAATTTTTGACAATTTGAATGCAAAGGCTGATAAAAATACAAAAATAGCTGAAATTACAAAAATCAAATTTATCCCATATGCATTTGCAAGATAACCTGCAATTAACGGACCAATTACCCAAGCCAAATTCATAAAAGTATAAACCAGGCCTTCGTTTTTGGATAATTGACTTTTTTTAGATTTATCTTTCACAATTATCCCGTAAGAGTTCATTCTCAAAATATAAAAAATTGTTAGGAAAAAAGCTAAAATAACAAAAATATAAAATTTTGTGTTTATTGCAAACAAGATGTAAGTTATTCCAAATAAAATTAAAGACCAAAAGAACAAACTTGATTTTTTGTATTTTTCTATAACTGGAACTAAAATAAAACAAGACGCTATTGCTACAAGAGTCAAAGCTGCTGAAATAAAACCAACAATTGCTTCGCTGTGAACAAAGCTGTCCATATAAACTGCCCAAATTGTATCAACTAAAGCTAAAGCAATTGCAACTAAGAACCCAATTATTGCAAGTTTACCCATTCGAGTAAAAACTTTTTCTCCTCTTTGTTTTCCAATCAACACACCCATTTAAGAATTAAGTTAAATAGATTTAAAAATCCTATGAAATTGTTTCTTTTATGATAACTAAAACTCGGAGTTGCCTTCATCATTAGGAATAAGAATTTAATTAGTTATTACTTTATCTATCAGAACTTTTTTATACTATATTTAATTAAATTAAATAATGGCGGTTGTGGTCTAACGGTTATGACGTGTGGTTGTGGTCCGCAAAAAGAGGGTTCGACTCCCTCCTTCCGCCCTTTGGGTTTCTTTTTCAAAAAAAGAAACTACAGTGTAAAAGAAAATGAAAAAAAGAAACTACAGTGGTAGAAAAATAAAACTTGGAAAAAGAAAAGCTACAAGATAAAAGAAAACTACAAAATGAAAAAAGAAACTACAGTGGTAGAAAAATAAAATGATAACCTTTATATATTCTTATATATTATATATTTTTATATAAAATGAAACAAATTTTACATTATCCAACTTTGAAAACAGTTTTAGCAGTGGAGAAAGTTTTGCAAAATGCAGATTTGGTTTTACCAAAAGAAGAAATTAAAAGAAGGTTACCAATGAAAATTATGCACCAAACCTTGAATTTAATTCTTAATTATCTTGAAGAAAGGGGGATGGTTTTGCAAGGCGACAAAGGTGTTTTATGGATTTATAATCCAAGTGGTAAATTACAAAAAGCAATTGAGGAGGGATTCGAAATATAATGAATAAAGAAATTAAAATTATTTTATCAAAAGAATTAGAAAAACAATATGAAGAGTTAAATAAAATAATTTCTAATGAAATAAAAAAAGGAAGCACAAATTCATTTCACCAAACTTTATTTAAAGCAATTAATAAGAACAAAGAATTACTCAAAATAAATCCTTTTTATGGAAATCCTATTTCTAAAAAATTAATTCCTAAAGAATTTATAAGAAAATATGATGTGGATAATCTTTGGCGTATTGAATTACCTGGTTACTGGAGAATACTTTATACAATTACAGGAAATGAAATAAAAATTATTTGTTTCATTTTAAAAATTTGCGACCACAAGAAATATAATAAACTATTTGGTTATAAAAGAAAATGACAAACGAAACAGTAAAAGGATTTAAAGATTTCACAGGAAAGGAAGCTGAAAAGCGGGCTTTTGTTCAAGAAGTTATTCGGAGAACTTTTGAAAAGTACAATTTTGAACAAGTTGAAACTCCTGTGATTGAATATGAAGAATTTGTCAAGTCAGGGAATTCAAATGACGAGGCGATTTCAGATATTTTCAAACTTCAGGATAAAGGAAAAAGGAATTTAGCTTTACGTTATGAGTTTACATTTCAATTAAAGAGAATTGCGAACAATCAAAAACTCCCATATAAAAGATTTCAAATTGGTCCTGTTTTCAGAGACGAGCCTGTTTCAGGGAATAGATTACGACAATTTACTCAATGTGATATTGATGTTGTTGGTTCAACCTTAAAAGAAGAAGCTGAAATTCTTGGGGCTGCAAAGGAAATCTTAGATTCTTTGAAAATTAAATTTAAAATCTTTGTAAACAATCGAAAACTTTTGAACGAAATTTTAGATGAACAAAAAGTGAAAAATAAAGAAGATGTTATTCGTGAAATTGATAAAATCGATAAATTAACTGAAAAAGAAATTAAAGAAAATTTAAAAAAGTTTGGTGCTGAAAATCTTTTAGAAATTTTTAAAAAACCTATTTTATATTTTAAAAAATACAAAGCATATTCTGAAATTGAAGAACTTGTTAAAATTTGCAAGTATTATGGAGTTGTTTTGACTTTTCAACCAAGCCTTGCACGTGGGCTTTCATATTACAAGGGAAATGTTTTTGAAATTAAATCAGACATTAAAGCAAATGAAAACATTTCCATTAATTCTCCGAAAATTCTTCAAATTAAGGAAACAATTTGTGCTGGTGGTTCATACGAAATTGAAGGCAAACCTGCGACGGGAATTTCATTTGGATTGGAAAGATTGTGTGCTGTTACAAATATTATTTTGAATATTGAAAAAATTCTGATTGTTTCTTTAGAACAAGATTCTAAAGCAATTTCAATTGCACAGAAACTTCGGAAGCAAGGAAAAAATGTTTCTGTATTTTATGGCAAACCGTCGAAGGCATTGGAATACGCAAATTCATATGGAATTAAAAAAGTTATTTTTGTTGGGAAAAAAGAAGTTCAGCAAAAAAAGATTTTAATTAAAGATTTAAAAACAGGAAAGCAAAGATTGATTGTTATTGAAAGAAAGTTGGGGGTTTAAGAAGTATTATGTCTAACTAATTCCTTTACTTTCAAATTATATTTTTTGCTTAACAATTGAACTTCTTTTTTTCTCATTTCATAATATTCTTCTGAATTTTTAATTGCAAATTCAAAATCTTTCACATTCTCAGGAAATTCTTTTTTGATTATGGGTATAAATCTATTCAAAATTGATTTTCTTGTATTTAATAATTCAACCCAAACATATTCACAAAAAGAAAGTTCTTTAAATAATTCCTCCAAATTTGTAATTCCTGGAAGAACAGGAGAAATAAAACCAAAAACTCTGAGCCCCTGCTTTTTAGCCTCTTTCAATACATTTATTCTTTCTTGTGGAGGGGAAGCAAAAGGTTCAATAATTTTAGAAACTTCTTTGTTCAATGTGTTCAAGGAACATCCTAATTCTGCATTTAATTTTTTTAATAAATCAAAGTCTCTTTTTACTAAAGAAGATTTAGTTAAAATTTCTAAACTGAATTTATTTTTGTAAGGAGAATTATTTATTACTTCCAAAATTTTTCTTGTTAATTTTAATTTCCCTTCAAGAGGCATATAACAATCACAAACACTGGATAACCATATATGCCCTGCTTTATTTTTCTTTAATTCTTTTTCTAATAATTCAGGGCAATTTATTTTTGGAAAAACAAAATCTCCCCAATTTTCCTTAATATGTTGAAACCTTCTAATAAAATCTGCATAACAATATTTGCATCCGTGCTGGCATCCAATATAAGGGTTAATGACATAGTCAGTTAATTTTGATTTCACCATACAACTTTTGGATTTAATTTCTTTTATTTTCATTCCACTTCAACTTCTCTTACCCAAGAATATTCCCCCTCTTTAAAATCCTTAAATGATTTTACTTTAAGTGGTTTTTGAAACAAAGGACAATTCAAAACAAATGTTTCAAATTCTCCGCCTTCTCCTGCAGGATGGATTTTGTATTTTTGTTTTAGTTTCTTTACATCTTCAATAAACTTCTCATTAATTTTTCTACCAAGCCAAATTTGGTCTAAAGGATAAGCTGCAACAGCAGTAATAATAATTTCAAATTTGTTTTTAATTAATTCGCTCAAGTAATTTATTTCATCTTTTTGCCAAAGAGGATTAAAGCATTCTAAATTTAATTTGTCACAAATTTTTTGGATTCTCGAAGATTGGTAAACAGAATGTAAAGCGCCTGTAACAATTCCTTGAATTTTGTATTTTTCTTTCGCTTTTTCAATTATTTTTTCTAAATCCTGCAATTCTTCTTCCTTTCTTCCTCTTGTTTTTCCAACAAGTAAAGGCAGGTTCATAACTTTTGCCTGAGCTTTTGTTTGCTCTATTGAAGGCGTGTGAAACATATAACTCTCTTTATTTTTTGAAAAAACTGAAATCAGACAAGTTAATTCATGACCAGCTTGCTTTGCTAAATATGCAGAATAAACAGAATCTTTTCCACCTGAAAACAAAACTGCGAGTTTCATGATTAGAAAGAAATAAAAGGGGTTTTTAAGATGTATGATAATGGTTTCTTGCGACAAGCTAAGAAATTAATAATATAAAATAAATTCGATTCTGAATTAACAATTTTTTTATTTTAGAGACATAACAAACTGTAAATTAAACAAAATAAAAAAGAACTATAATTTCAATCAAACAAATCCCCTAAAGGATTTTCAAAATCAGAATTAATTTTTTTTAAGCGTTGCTTTTTCTCATTGTCAAGTTCTTGTATTTTATCTTCGATTTCTTCTTTTAAATCTGCAAAAGGGTCTGGATTGTGTTTAAGAAAAGTTTTCTTAAGCCAAATATAAATTTCTTCAAAGTGTTCTTCTTGTTCAAGCCAAATCTTTTTTTGATTTTCTAAATGAAGTAATGGAAAAAAGGAAATTATTCTTTCTTCTTTTTCAGAACCTATAAAATCAGTATATGAAACTTTTTTATGCTCTTTATTTTCATCAAAATGTTTAAAAAGTTTTGAGTAGATTTCTGAAATCTTATTTTTTATATTAAACTTTTTCTTTGGGAGGGAAATTTCTGCTTCTCTTAATGCATTTTTATTTATAATTTCTTTTTTTATTCTACGATTTTCTGTTCCAATTGCCTTGTTAAGTGCTTCCATAAGTTCTTGCAATGTAACTTTTTTCATTCTTGGAATTGGACTTCGAGGAATTAAATCAGGGACAATCTCATCAAGTTCAATTCTTTCTAATACATGTGATAGTTTTTCTTTTGAACCAAACAAAATTTCGTCAATGCTCTTAATATATTTATTAAGAAGAATTTCTGATTTGATTCTTAATAAAAGTGAAGCTGCAAGAAGAACTTTACTTGAAACAAAAAAATCTGCTTCTTCAATTTCTTGCACAATTAAAAGGTATTTATCTGTTAAAATTGTAATATTAATATCCCAAGGGTCAAGTTGCTCTGTGTTTATTAAATCATATATAATTTCTTGCCACCCTAATTCGCGATTAAACAAAAGATTTTGAATTTGTTCTTGCTTTACACTCTCTTTTTCCATATTTTATATAATAAAAGCATTTTTATAAACATTTGTAGTTAACAACATTTTGTATTTGTGGTTATTAAAAAAAGTTTTTTAAATTTATAAAAATTCTAAAATTACTACTTTTGGCTGACTACCCCACGTCATCTTTTAATGGTAACATAAACGAAACATTTAAATAGTAAAGTAGTTTGAACTTATTATCACCTCTTTTTACCCAGGAGAAGCTTCAGGTCGACTTTTTTTTGACTTGAAGTAACTCCAAAGGGTTATGCATGATTTAATTATCTTTAATAAAAAAGATTTTACGGGCTTACTAACAATTATTATTGTTGCCCAAGTTATAATCAATCTTTTTTCTTTTCAACTTCTTTCTCTTTTTCAATAATCTTTTTAGAATTAAATTCAGAATAATGACATTTTCCACAATAAACTCTGTCTTTTGTAATCATCAAAAAAACCCCTGGTCCGCAACGGGGGCATGTTCTTGCTCTTGTTACTTTATCGCCTTCAAGTTTATATTTAGAATACTTTTTAGAGGTTGGTTTATTTTTATGAGGTTTTTTCCCTTTTTTCTTATTTTTCTTGACACCCATTTTATTTTTTAACCTCTTCTATTTTATTTTCCTCTATCTTTTCTTCAACTTTTGCATTTTCTTCTAACTCTGCTTTTTTCGTTTCTTCAAGAGCTTTTTTTTCAGCATCGCGTTGTTTTTTCGTTTTTGTCTCTATTTGATTTTTATTTTGTTCTGACATATAAATTTTTGCTGTTATTTCAAATTTTTTAGAACCAAACCTTCCCTTAATTTTTTCTAATTTTAAAGTTTCAGGAGATATTGATAATTTTTCATTTAAAAATTTTTTAACTTCTACTTTACTAGGGGTTATTTCTGATTCAACTTCTATTTTAATTTCTTTTCTAAAAAATAAAGGATTTTCAATTTCAGAAATTATTTTGAAATTTTCCATTTTATCTTGTCTTAATTGCAAAATTTCCTTTTTCTTTCAAATTTAATTTCTGTGCTAATTCAGACTTTTCAGGATTTAAAACAAAGATTCTTCCTTTAAACCCTTCTGTAAATTCCTTTGAATCACATTTAGGACATTTCTCTTTTCCTTCATAAATACTTTTACAAATTTTACATGCTTTTGGTTTGCTCATTTTTTCTTCCCTCCTTTAACTACTTTTTCTTCTACTTTCATAGCTTTCTTAACATCTTTTTGTCTTTTTATTTTATCTTCTTTTATCCATTCAAGTTTTCCTAAACCAGGTTGCCTCATTGTTAAACCTATTTTTGGTTCATCACCTTTATGACTAATTGCAACAATTCTTGCGAGACACAAATCTCCTGTTTTTAGACCTCGTTTTGAAGCTTTTCCAAGTAAAGAATTTTCTTTGCTGAAACTTACATAGTCGTCCATTGTTTGACTTATATGAATCATTCCTCGCATAACCCCCATACTAATAAAAGCCCCAAAATTGGTGATTTCTGAAATTTTTCCATGAACAATTTCTTGAAGTTCTGGTTTCCAATTTAAAAGTTTAAACTGAGAAATATAATATACTGCACCATCTCCAGGAATTATCACTCCTTCACCAACATTTAAAATTTCTATAATTGTTACAACTTTTCCTAATTCCTTGTCATAATGATCAGTATAAGTTTCTTTCAGTTGTCTTTCAACAGCTTCGATAGTTGGCAAACCAAACAATTTCGGTTCCACTCTTACATAATCTTCTACTTCAGTTATATAGAACATAAAAATTATAGTTAATTTTGGTTTTTAAAGTTAATGGGTAATATATTTTAAAGAAGATAAATGCTTTTAAAGAGGAATCTTCTTGAAAAATAATGAATAAAGAAATGTTAAGATTTTTGGCACAAGGTTTATGCAAAAATGCGTACGAATTAAGTGTCGTTCATGGTAAAGGAATATCTGCTCTACATAATTTAGTAAATCTTTGTAACCAACATAAATTTTCAGAAGAAGATAAGAAAACATTTTACGAATTTATAGGTGATGAAATGCTAAAAGAATCCAACCAAAGATATGCATTGGCATTTTATACTCTCGCAAGTAAAACTGATTACAAAATTGAAAAAGCGAGAGACTTAAGTAAAATTCTTAGTGCAGAAAAACTTAAAACAAGCTCAGAAACCTTAGAATTTCTAAAAGAAAACTTAAACAACCACTAATCTCTTTTTCTCTCTTATAACCATTTTCTTGTTTAGAAGTTTGTCTTTCAATTCTTTGTCAAGTGTTGCAATTATTACAGAAGGATGAATTGTTGCATATTTGATTAAACCTTTGTCCACATAATTTATTCCTAAATCAATTTCTGTGAAAGAATTTTTTGAAAGAACTTTTAATGCTAATCCTGTTTTATCAATTCTTTTCAACTCTGTAATAACTTGCTTGGGTATTACAATTTGATAATCTAATTCAAGTTGTTCGAAGAAATCTATTTTCTGTTTTACACATGTTAAAATAAAATTTGTGTCAAGTATAACTTGTTTCATACAGCTATTATAATATTAACCTTTAAATAATCTTTTTTCTTATGTTTATAATGCAAGAAAAAGAGAATGTGGTAAGGATTCTTAAAGAAACAAAACAAGCTATTGAAAAAAGTGATTTTATAAAAATAAAGAGTTTGAGTAATCAAACAATTAACACAGCTTCTTTAACTCAAGACCCAGACAATATTGCTGTTGCTGTTGTTATTTATTCAATTGGAAAAATTCTTGAAAGAGAGAATTACAAACAACTTCCAAGCTGGGATATTTTTTATAAAGTTGTTGAAGTCTCTTTGACAAATTCAATAAAAGATATTGAAGATAATAATGAAAAAAAGTTTAGAAAAGACTTTGAACTTATTCAGAACGCGATTGGAAAATTATCTGGAAAATTAAAACAAAATATTGAATATGTTTTTGAAAAAGCAAAAATAAACAAAGCTTCCCGTTTATACGAGCACGGAATTTCAATGGAACAAACAGCAAAACTTCTTGGAATTTCAATGTATGAACTTGCAGAATATTCGGGAAAAACAGGAATTTCAGATGTTGCTGAAAGCAAAACAATTGGAGTTAAAGATAGAATTAAAATTGCAATGGAGATTTTTGGGTAAGATGAAAATTTACTTAGTAAGACATGCTGAAAAAGAACACGAAGGAGAAGATGCAAATTTAACAAAAAAAGGAATTAGCCAAGCAAAACTTCTCGGGAAAAAATTAAAGAAAATAAAATTTGATGAAATTTACTGCAGTGATTTGAATAGAGCAAAACAAACTTCAGAAATTGTTTCAAGAAAAATTATACTCAAATCAAAAGTAGAGAAATCCTTAAATGAATTTAGAACAAAAACTATGAGAAAAGACCAAAAATATTTTGAAGGAGAAGAAAAAAAACATTTTAATGATTTAAAAAAATTCTTGGAAAAAATAACAAAAAATCCTAATTCGGAAAAAACAATTTTAATAATTGCGCATGGATTTACAAACAGAATTATATTCTCAATCTTGTTTAATATTAATCATCAAAAGATACTTCCATTTATTCAACATGAAACAGGAATAAGTGAAATTTTTTATGCAGAAGAATATAAAAACTGGAGATTGGAAAAATGGAATGATTTTAATCATCTTCCTAATAAATTAAAATGAAATTGGGCAAAAAAACAAAAAGAGAGAATTTTGAAAAGCAACTAAAAGAGAGAATAAAAAAAGAAAGTGTATATTTAATGACTTCTCATCAAAAATTATATTCCCAAATCATAAATGAAATGATTAAACCCTTTTTAAATAAAGGAATAACAAAAGTTATTTCTCCAGAAGTTAAAGGATTATTTTATGCTCCTGTAATTGCATATAAATTAAAATTGCCTTTTATTGCACTTTTAAAAAAAGAGAGGTTATTAAAAGAAGATATTTCAGAACCATATAAAGATTATTCAAAAACTAAAAAGGTTTTGGGAATTAATAAAAATGCCATTAAAAAAGGAGAAAAAATTCTTTTAGTAGATGATATTTTTGAAACAGGAGAAAGTGGAAAAGCCATTGTAAGATTAATTGAAAAAACTGGTGCAGAACTTAAAGGAATTTCTGTTATTTATAATAAATTAAATAAAAAGGATGAAGATTTTTTTAAAAAATATAATTTTCATTATCTTCTTAAGAAAAAATGAATACTCAAGAAAACAAAATTAAGGAAAAACCAATTTCATTGGATGCTCGTCGTCCTTTTAACATTGAACCGAACACTTCACATAAAGCAATAATATTTGATTCAGGAACCTTGATAAGTTTTGCAATGAATGGAATGTTTGAAGAATTGCGGAGTTTGAAAAAGGTCTTTGATGGAAAATTTCTAATAACACAAGAAGTTAAACAAGAGATTATTGACAAACCAATTACAATAAAACGATTTGAACTTGAAGCTCTAAAATTAAATCAACTTCTTGAAGAAAATGTTCTTGAACTTCCTGCTTCAATTGGAATAAAAGATTTTGATGTTACAAAAAAAACAAACGAATTTATACAGGTTGCAAATAGTTTATTTTATACAAAAGATAAAGAAGTTAAAATTCTTGGTCTTGGCGAAAGTTCGTGCCTTGGGTTAAGTGTTTTATTAAATGAGAAAAAGGTTTCAAATGTGCTTGCAATTGATGAAAGAACAATTCGTGTTCTTTTAGAAAAACCAGAGAACCTTACAAAACTTCTACAAAGAAAAATACAATCTTCAATAAAAATTAAATCAAGTAATTATGAAATTTTCAAGGGATTTAAGGTAATTCGTTCTACAGAACTTGTTTATGTTTTATATAAAAAAGGTTTATCAAAATTAAAAGGACCCAATGTTTTAGATGCTCTGCTTTATGCAATGAAATTCAAAGGTTGTGCTATTTCTTTTGAAGAAATTGAAGAGATGAAAAAGTTAAGATAAATTTAAATACTCCTTTAGAATTACAAAAATTATGACACGTGGAGAAAATGTTGACCCTGAAAATTGCGAGCATAAATTAATTATCTATTTAGAAATTCAAGAATGAGCAGGAGAAAGACCTTCTTATAAAACAGGATTTTGTAGTAATTGCACAACTGAAGTTACAATTGGGAAAGGTTATAAAGAACTTAATTTGTTTTGGGATTTTTGGGGTAATAAAAAACAGATTTATTCAAAAAGAGAAATAATAAAAACTTAGTTTTTCTTATAAAAATATGGGTGCGTAGTATACTGGTATTATACGTGGCTCCAGCCCGCGAGAAGGGAGTTCGATTCTCTCCGCGCCCATGAGCGAAGCGAGTGGGTCGGAGTGCAGGAACTTGTTTCCAATCTCCGTGCCCATTTTTGAAAAAATGGAAAAAGATTACCAAATTTGGATGCCTATCAAAACAAGAATAAATAACAATGAATCTTATCCAATTGGATTTAAAGAAAGAGATGTGTAGATTTGTAACATTGGAGAAAATATTGGATTTGAAGAAGATGGAAAAGGAAATGACTTCACTCGACCTGTTTTAATTTTGAAAGTTTTTAATAGAAGATTTTGTTATGTTGTTCCACTTTCAAAAACAGAAAAAAGAGGAAAATATTATTACGCTTTTGATGGGAATACAGGAAAAACAAGTGTTGCATTATTGAGTCAAACTCGTTCTATTGATGCAACAAGATTATCAAGAAAAGTAGGATTCATAAATAAAGAAGATTTCACTAAAATTAAAAGCAAAATAAAAGAAATTCTATTTTTATAATTGTTCACTCTACTCTTTCGAGCAGAGGGCATCCCGAAGGAATTTGTAATATTATGATGTTTTTAGAGTTTAAATAATTTGTGGGTTGATTATTTCAGAGTTTTTTCAATCACCTTCTTTTCTTTGAAAATCACAATGTGCGACGGGTTCGTTGGGGGGGCTATTTTAAGGTTTCTTCTATTCCTTTAACCATTTTTCAATTTGTTCCAAATATCTAATCATATTCTTATTAGTTTCATAAGTTATTTGTTTATGATAAAATATATAGATGCAAATTAATAGTTCTGTTAAAAATATAATTAAAAGATATAAAACAAAAGAACTAAAATAAATAAAAAATACTGCCAAAACTAAAGTGTATAGTGAAAATAGAAGAGTATAAAGTGACCAAGTTACATATTTTCCTGTTTTATTTAATTGCGTAAATGTATCATCTTCTAATGCTTTTAATTGAGAGAACATAATAATGTCAAATTTATTTTGGTCTATCCTATTTGGAAAATCTTTTGGATTTATCCAAGGAACTTGAGGTTCATTAATGAAATATGTTTTAATTAATAACAAAAAAGCAACAAGTTGAAAAACAATAGGAATAAAAAAAATAATATTATCAAAATGATTAAATAATGAAAGAGATATTAGAGGTAAAAAAGAAATAACAATTAATAAAAAATTTCTAAAATTATCTGCTCCCCGTTTTCTGATTTCTCGCATATGTTCATAAGAATCCCAAACAATAGGAAGAAGTCTCTTTATTTCATTTAATTTTTCTTCTTTCCATTCTTTTGGTAGTTGTTTAGTTTCTGCTTTCATCTCAATCCCCCCTCAATAACTTTCTTCTCTTCATCTGTAATTTCATAAAGTTTATACACTTCTTCATCAATTTCATAATCAACATTCTTAATATCCTGCTCTGATTTTCCCTCTTTGTAAAATCTCATAATCCTTTCAACTAATTCTTTTATTCTTTTTGATTGTTCAAGAGAAGGAATTTTTATTGGAATTTTCTTTAAATCAACTCCTTTCAAATCTAAATAATTTCCCTGCAAATGCGAAGCTCCAAAATAAGTTTTATAATAAAAATCAATTAATTTAGAGTTAATTATTCCGAGTAAAACTTTAAGAGAAATTTTGTTTTCATTTAGTTTAATATAATAAACCCTATCAATTAAATTTAAGTTTTGTTCATCTAAACTCGCCTTTAAACTTAGAACTGTTCGAGGCATTATAATTTTTTCTCCTTCAAATTTTTCAGATTTACTTATATTTAATCTTTTATCGTATCTTAAAAATTCTCCATTCCATTTATGAAAATACCTTTTAATATCTCTTCCACGAAGAGCTTTTTTAGAATTTATTATTTCTTCTTTTATAACATATTCTTTCTGACTTGGGGGTATAACTCCTCTATAAACTTCTGCTAATTTTCCCAATTCTAAAGAATTTTCTTTAATCTTATTACAAAGTTTTTCCACATTTCCTTTAACCTCCAAAGAAATTATTTTTTTATCGTCGCTTTCAAAACTTGAAGGATTCAAGGTTTCATAACAAACTGCTGGACCTGAAAGAATAATAGAATTTCTAACATCTCTTAAAATTTTAACATCTTCTTTAGCTAATGATTTCTGCAAAATAAAAACAACAGGATAAGTCCCAACACATTTGAAAACTTCTAAATTTGAAACATCTATTATATTTTTGAAATGAGAATTTTTAATAATAAACTCTCTTAATTTTAAGCCATAATCTGAAATTAGAAATTTATTTGGATTAATAAATCCAAGCAAACCCTTTTGTTTCAAAATCTTAATAGCTTTCTCTATAAATAATATGTAAAGGTCATACTGGTTTGATGCAGAAATATAATTTTTAGAAAAATACTTTTTGTCGTCTTGCTTTAATAATTGGCTTCTAACATAAGGCGGATTCCCGACGACAACATCAAACCCGCCGTCTCGGAAAACATCTGAAAATTGGGCGTTCCAGTTAAATGCTTTGTCGTAACTTGAGTCAGAAATCAAACTATTTCCATTCTTAATATTGTCTTTCATATTCGGCAAAATCTTTTTCCGCGTTTCTCTTGTTTCTTCTTCCAAAATCTTTAACAATAAATTAAGTTGTGCAAGTTCAACAGCTTTCTCGTCTAAATCAACACCATAAATACAATTTGTTAGAATTGTTGCTTTTTCTCCTAAACTTAATTTATCTTTCCATTCCTGAAAAGTGTGTTTATATTTTTCTGATTTCTCGCCCTTTTTTAATTTCTCTTCAACAATATTAATTAATTCCTGAAATGCCCTAATCAAAAAACTCCCAGAACCACACGCAGGGTCAACCACCTTAACATTCAAAACTTCATCTAAAGATTTTTCTTTACAATATTCTCCAATTGTATTTTTAACAATATAATCAACAATATAAGAGGGGGTATAATAAATCCCCATCTTCTTCCTCTTCCCGCTTTCCAAATCCAACTTAACTCTTTTTTCTGTTCCTCTTAACACAACACCTAAATATTGTTCATAAATACTTCCAAGTAAATCAACAGGAATTTCATCAAACATATATCTTTCTTGTTGATGTTGTGTTCCATAATATAAACCTCTTATAACTTTTGCAAGAATATTATTATCAAAAAAACCTTCTTTTTCTAAAACTCCTTCTGCAAATAATTTGGAATTATAAGTTAAATCAAATCTTTTAAATTGAGATTTTAAAACTGCCCAAAGGTTCATATCAGTAAGGCCTTTTTCAACATCTTTAATAATTTTTAATAAAAAATCTTGTGCTTCTAAACCCCTATCTTCTACACTTCGCATGAAAATTAATCTATCAATTAAAATCTGAACAATCTCATCTATATGCGAATTTTCTAATTGCATTCTTTTACTTTTCAAATCTTTAGACAACCATTCTCGATATTGTAATAAATCAGATAAAATAGATTCATCAATTGGTTTATTTAATTTCTTATCTACATTTTTAAGAAGTTTATTTATTTCTTCATTTTCAAAACTTTCTTTAGACAAAAGCCAAAGTAAATCAAATTTTTCAATAAATTCTTTTGCTTCAAGAATAAAATATGCTCTGTCTTTTTTTAATAAATTTTTATCAATATTTTTTATATTAGACAAAGCGTGATAAACACGAATATATTTAAAATTAGTTAAAACAGAAAATTTAATATTTTTATGATAAGCATAAGAAACAGCTTGTCTTCCTTCTTCTTCAGATAAACTAACACTTGTTTTTTTTGCTTCAACCACTAATTTGTCTTGGTTTCCTATTTTTAAAATATAATCTGCTCTTCCCTTTAGAACTCTTGTTTCTTTAGAAATTTCTTCTCTTTTCCAACCTAAAAAATTAAACAAAGGTTCAATAAATTGAAACTTAATATCTTCTTCAGGCATAGAATCAAGTTTGCTTTTAGAATAAGATTCAAACTTCTCAACCAATTTCCTAACTTCTTCTCTTGCTCTCTCTTTTTCCATCTCTTCCCAAACAATTCAGCATATTTAACATTTTCGCCAAATCATAAAAACAAATTATATAAACTAATTTTTCTATTAATATTCATGACATCAAAACTTTTAGAAGATAATGAAAAACTTGTGAAAACATTTGGAGCTAGTCGGGCGTCTGAGTTAAAAGATGTGCCGGATTTTTACACATTTGAAAAAGGACTTGTTTATTCGCACAGAGATTTTGACAAATTTTTTGTAGCATTGAAAAAAGGCGAGAAGTGTGCAATTGTTTCAGGGGTCAATGCTTCAGGAACAATTCATCTTGGACATAAACCTGTTTTTGATACAAATTTATTTTTTCAAAAAAAATATAAAATTCCTGTTTTTATTCCTATTTCAGATGATGAAAGTTATGTTAATGGAAAAGTTGAAACTCAAAAACAGGCTTTGGAAAATTCTCGACAACTTGCAAAAGAACTTTTAGCTTATGGGTTTAACCCAAAAAAAACTTATTTTATTATTGACCAAATTTACACCAATATTTACAATCTTGCATTTAAACTTTCAAAAAGAATTACAATGTCTGAAATAAAATCTTCTCATGGTTATGTTAATGAAAATAATATTGGAATGCACTTTTATCCTGCTGTGCAATCAGCACATATTTTATTTCCGCAAGAACTTGGAATAAAAAATGTATTGGTTCCAATCGGACCTGATGAAGATTGCCATATCCGAATAGGGAGAGATGTTGCAGCAAGAATGGGTTATGAAAAACCAGCTATCCTTCACTTACAATTTATGCCTGGGATTGATAATGAAAAAATGTCAAAATCAAAAAATAACCATATTTCCTTAAAAGAAGACGAAAAATCAATTCGTAAAAAAATAGGGAGGGCATTTAGTGGAGGGCAAAAAGGAATTGAAGAACATAGAAAACTTGGAGGCAACCCTAAAATTGATATTGCTTGTCAATATTTAGACAAACTTTTTTTAGACAAAAAGAAAGGAGAAAAATTGTTTGAAGACTACAGAAAAGGGAAATTATTAAGTGGAGAAGTTAAGAAAAAGCTTGCAGATGAAATTGTTAAATTTACAACTAATTTTCAAAAGAACTTGAAAAAGATTAAAGACAAAGATGTTGAAAAATGTATTTTGAAGAATTGTGAGAAGTAAAACAAACCTTCCCATTCTTTTAAGGATACAAAAAAATATTTATATCTCTTCAAATGTAAGATTATATAAATAAAATCTATAGGTCTTATTGACCCCCACACCATCATATTTTACAATAAAGGTTATATCTTGATAATTACCAGGATTTATTTGCGTTTGTCCGTTTTTCTCATCAAGATCGTAGGTGAAATATAACTCTAAATTTTTAGTCTCCAAATTTTTAAAAATTAACCCGACAGAGGATGCTGTAACATAGTTCCGATAATTATTACTTATTATTACTGTATCATTATCTTGATTTACTACCTTAAAAATAACTTTAAATGGTTTTCTCAAATAGCGACCCTCAAGGTTAAGATTTGCCCACCAGGAGGGAAAAGAAAAATTAGAAAATTCCAAAATATTAAGTTCAATCTGATTAATTGGTAGCTGTCGTTCTTGAATTTTTCGATTTATGTTTTCTATTACAACTTGTTCGTTATATGGACCAAGATTTTGACTTTTTAGATGATTTCTCATAAGAGAATTACTTAAGGATCTAAACCCATTCATACCACCTGCTGGCCAATAACATCCAGTTCCTTGCAAACAATTTATTCCCAAATCTATATTTGGTTGGTTTTGACATAAAAATCTTCCATTTTCATTAGAGCACATGTCCCACACCTGTTGTGGAACACTCGAATTGTATAAACTTTCATAACATTGTGTAATTGTAATGTCATTAACTATCCTGACTTGGTTTAAACAATTGTTCATAGCAGTTGGATAGAATGGGGCATTAAAACAAGCCAAAAACTCTGAATCATCTTCAGGATTGTTTATATTAAGATTGACTGTGCAATCAACATAATCTTCATAAGATTCAAAAAACATATTATTTACATTTAAAGTTCCAGAACACCAAGAAGGACAACCTTCAGGATCAATATTTTTTGCACCTATCCCTGCTATTGGTTTGTATTGGTCTTTTTTAATCTCAACATATTCGTCACTTAGTTCCCCTAATGAATGACCTAACTCATGCAAAAACATCTTTTTCACATCTAATATTTCTCCAGATAATACAGAAATTCCGAGATGCTTAACTTTCTCAAGATCTTCTGATCCAAAGGAATCTGCCCATGAACGATAGTTTTTATTTGATAAAATTATGAGATAATCAGATTCTAATCCCCAGTTACAGTATTCTGCAACTTTATCTAAAATAGTTAATTTATTAGCACATAAAGCGTTAGAGTTTATACTAACCCCGGAGTCACAGCCCCAATCGATTGAGGGATCATAAAAAGTGTAAATGTTATAAAAATCCTTGAATTGGCTTAAGGGATAATAATTCAAGAATGAAAGATTGTCACTTAAATTGTTCAAACTTATAAATTCTTCAACTCTGTTAAGGAATTCTATTTTTGTATTAAAACCATCAGATATAAACACAAAATTTAATTTTTGTTTTGGATTTCCATTAAATAAAATTCGGTTACACCGGTTGGTTCGGTGTCCTTCAATTTCAATATCATCTAAAAATATTTCTTCATCACTGACCTCAAAATTATTAATAACTTCTCGAGGTATTTCAACAACCAGAAAATCCCACCAGGAAGTTTCTTCTCTAATATAATTCCCCTCTTTATCATAAATATATGTTACCTTGTAACTTATTGGGAAAAGATTAAGAATCTTTCCCTCCCGTTGGGAGTTTGCCTTAAACTGAACCTTTCCTTTTTCTTTTATTAATCTAAGATTATCTATTTGACCAAACTCTTTCTCTGCATCATTCAATATCTCTGCAGGTTTTGAATTTATCTCCTCTCCATCAAAAATTACTCCTTCTTCCTTAATTTCAAAGTTTTCTTCTGGAGGGTTAAAAGTAGGATTACAATTGAAGTCATACTTCAAACAAGCTTCTTGTCTACCTCCTTGACATTCTGCGAGATAGCTATTACAGTCAGAGATATTACCTATAGAAACCATCTCTTTTTCAGAAGTTAAAATTCCCTCAGAAATACTTTCTGATTGCGAATTGTAATCTTCCTTTTGGGTTAATACAAAAGGAGGAAGAATAAAAACAACAACCATTAAAAATACTAATATCCCTATTCCCTTTTTCATATTGATTATTCCAAAGTAAAGAGGTTATATAAAGATTTCTTTGAATAATTTGCTGTGCTCAGAAGAGACATATGTCGTAAGGAACCGAAAATTAGTTCGTGTGTAAAATTGAACTAATTTAATAAAAAAAGAAGACATAAGAAAAGAATTTTTCAAACTAAGAATAAAAGGTCATTCATATAATCAATGTAGAAAAATAATCCTAACAAAATATTTTTATGAAGTTCATAATAGAACTTTGCAAAAATGGGATGAACGATTAAAAAAAAGTGATTGGAATCTAAAAGATAAATCAAAAAGACCTAAAATAATCTATCGAAAAATAACTTCTGAGCTTGAAAAAGAGGTGATTAGTTTAAGAAATAAAACGGGATTTGGAGAAAATAAATTGCAAATTTATTTTCCAAATTTATCTCATAAATCAATTAATAAAATTTTAAATAAATATAAATTAACAGAACCTACAAAAAGGAAAAAGAAGAGAATAAAATATATTCGTTGGCAAAGAAAACATCCAAATTCGCTTTGGCAAATTGACCATAGTGATCAAAAGGTCGAGGATAAATACGTTATTTCAGTTATTGATGATTGTTCAAGAAAAAGTTTAGCCTTTATTCCAGTCAATAGAGTTACAACAGATATTGTAATAAATTTAATTGATGATTTAATTAAAAGATATGGGAAACCAAAACAAATTTTGAGTGATAATGGTTCTGCATATGGATTAAAAAGTAAGCACTCAAAATTTGATAGGAAATGTAAAAAGAGAGGAATTGAACATATTCGTGGGGCAATCCATAGCCCTACAACACAAGGAAAAGTTGAAAGATTATTTCAAACTTTCAAGAGGGAATTCCCTTTTTGTAATAATGATGTTGAAATTTGGAGAATGAGATATAATCATTTTAGACCGCATACAAGTTTGAATAATAAAACCCCTGATGAAATTTATAATGATTTTAGTTTATTATTTTAACCTACGACATATGTCAGGTGGGAGCACACTTTGAATAATTTGCTAAACAACCCCCAACTACACAAAACATTTATAAACTTATATGAACAATTCTTCATATGAATAATGCAACATATCATTTCTTTTTTGGAAGTTTATCAAATCCACTTAGAGTTGAAATTGTTTTAAGTTTAAGAAAAAAAGAAAAAAATGTTGGAGAATTATCAAAAGAACTTGAAGTTGAACAAAGTAAAATTTCTCATGCTCTTGCAATTTTAAAACAATGCAATATCGTGGATGTGAAACAAAAAGGGAAATCACGAATTTATTTCTTAAATAAAAAAACAATGGTTCCAATTCTTGATTTAATTGATAAACATGCAGAAACATTTTGTGGAGGAAATTGCTCAATGTGTGGAGGTTGTAGATGAAAATAAGATTAGGAAAAATAGAAGATATTGAACAAATTGATATAGTTTATCAAGAAGGGGTTATTGATGAAGTTAAATTACAATTTCCAAATAAACCGATTAAAGAAATAATTAAAGATTTAAATAAAAATGAAAAAGAAAGATTGCTTGGAATTAAAAATGAAATTAATTCTAAATTAAATTTTTGGATAGTTGTTGAAAACAATAAAGAAATTATAGCTTTTGGACAAGCAGAAATTAATAAAGAGAACAAGGAAAATGGTATGATTCAAAAAGTTTATGTTTTAAAGGAATATAGAAAAAAAGGAATTGCTTCAAAGATTATGAAAAGATTAATTGATTGGCTAAGAAAGCAAAAAATTAAATATGTTAGTGCTGGAATTTTTATAAAAAATATTCCTTCAATAAATATGAATAAAAAATTTGGATTTAAAGTTATTGCAGTTAGAATGCAAAAAATATTAAAATGAACCCAATATACTTTGACAATGCAGCATCGACAAAAGTTGATTCAGAAGTTTTGAAAGAAATGCTTCCGTATTTTTCAGAACAATATGGAAATGCTTCTTCTGTTCATCAAATTGGACAAAAAGCAAGGCAAGCTTTGGAAAAAAGTCGAAGAATTATTGCAAGAGAAATTAATGCAAAACGACATGAAATTGTTTTTACTTCAGGGGGAACAGAATCAAATAACTTTGCATTGAAGGGTTTATTTTTTGAAAATTATCCAAAAAAAAATCACCTTATTGTTTCTAAAATTGAACATGATTGTATTCTAAATACATGCAAGTGGCTTGAAACTCAAGGTGCAAAAGTAACTTATTTAGATGTTGATGAAAAAGGTTTTGTAAATTTAGAACAATTAAAAAATTCTATTAATGAAAAAACTTTTTTAGTTTCAATTATGCACGCAAATAACGAAATTGGAACAATCCAAGATTTAGAATCTATTGGAAAAATTTGCAAAGAAAAAAAAGTTTTGTTTCATACAGATGCTTGCCAAAGTTTTACAAAAGTTCCTATAAATGTCAAAAAAATGAACTTAGGTTTAATGAGCTTAAATTCTCATAAAATTCACGGCCCAAAAGGGGTTGGTGCACTTTATATTCAAGAAGGAATTTCAATTACTCCTTTAATGCATAGTGGTGGGCATGAAAGAAAATTCAGAAGTGGAACAGAAAACATTTCAGGAATTGTCGGTTTTGCAAAAGCTGTTGAAATTTCTAAGAAAAAAGACATTGAAAAAATGAAACAATTAAGAGACAAATTAATTCATGGAATTTTAAAAATTGAAAATACAAAATTGAACGGATCAATAGGAGAAAAAAGATTATGCAACAATGTAAATGTTTGTTTTAATAATGTTGAAGGCGAAGCAATTGGAGGTTATTTAGAAAACGCAGGAATTTATACTTCAACAGGTTCTGCTTGTGCATCACATTCTTTAGAGTCAAGTCATGTTCTAAAAGCAATTGGATTAACTCCCTTGCAGACTAATAGTTCAATTAGAATAAGTATTAATAAATACACAACAGAAAAAGAAATTGATTATTTTTTAGAAAAAATCTATGATATAATAAAAAAATTAAGAAGATTTAGTCCTGTAAAATGAAATAACCCCGCCCTAAAGGGCGAGGTATCAATGTAAAAAAATGTTAAAACTAACAAACCCAGGGTTGAGAAGAAGCAATGTAGTGTTGAACAGCTTCGGTAGTTGTGTTTCCAACGCTTC
>Ga0265594_1001036_pt1 | contig 22121 bp, 20 predicted proteins | sample saktaG_11_FD_190147 | JGI IMG/M metagenome (GOLD analysis project Ga0265594, IMG submission 190147) | Saline water microbial communities from Sakinaw Lake, British Columbia, Canada - sak_2011_5_24_80m | ecosystem: Environmental > Aquatic > Non-marine Saline and Alkaline > Saline ... | reverse complement strand
CGAGTATAGGACAGGTAAGTAGCTGTTCCAATGCTCCCCTTCATTATCCCTATGCACCTCTTTTTGCTTCTATTTTAGTTTACTTCTTTCATCCTAGCAATGGTGCATATGTATCTGAACTTATTCACTTTTTATAGCAAGATTATATTAAAACATTTTTCAAGAGATAAATTATGCAGGGTTTTTAAAATGCCAAAAACAACAGTATTCCTATTTTTAAAACTATTTTTAGTATAAAAAGCAATTAGCTAATATTCAATTTATCTAAGGTTTTAGCAGTAAGGCGGGCGCAACTATCTGGGTCCGGAAAAGGGAGAATCTCAGCAGAGACATAGCCCTGGTAACCTATCTTCTTTAAAGTCTGGACTATTTTTGCAAAATCAAGATGACCACAGCCGGGTGCCCAACGATTACTATCGGCAAAATGGACATGTGTAATATAATCTTTCGCATTAATAATGCTGTCATAAATTGAAACTTCTTCTATATTCATATGAAAAGTGTCGGCTAACAGCCCTAAATTAGATGCTCCTACCCGCTTAATAAATTTTATTCCTTCGCTTAGGGTATTAATAAAATTACTCTCATATCTATTTACCGGTTCTAAAGTAAGCCCTATATTGTATTCTTTTGCAAATTCTGTACATTTTCTCAAACAATCAATAGTCCATTCTTCAGCTTCTGTTTTGTCTATATTTTCTTTTATTATCCCTCTTATTAAACCAATAATTACCTGAGCATTAAAATTGGAAGCAAATATTATCTGGTCTTTTATTCTTTCTACCGTCATTCTTCTAATTGCTCCATCTGGATCAGAAAAACTTAAACCTTCTTCTCCGTATGCCTGTCCGGTACCTATAGCAGGGACTTCTAAATTATTTTCTTTTATTATGTTAATAACATCTTCTACTTTTAAATCTTTAGGATTTCTAACTGCTAATTCTGCACCATCAAAACCTAAATCAGCAACTTTTTTAATACTTTCTTTAAAATCCTCTTTAAAAGCTAAAGCGGAAAATTTAGTGGGCTGAATAGAAACTACTATACTTTTCTTCATTATTTTATACTCCTGTTGTAATTAGAATTAATCGAGGGGTTCAAATTTATTCGATCCAGTATTATTCGGATTATTCCCCCTCACCCTGACCCTCTCCCTCGGAGGGGAGAGGGGAAGATGAATTTTATTTTTTTCACGCAATACGCGATATGCAATACGAATTACTATTTACTATAGACTATTTATCTGCCCAATATATGGCAACTCAAATACGGATTTCCAGCCTTTGCTCATCGGCTCTTTTAAGAATGGTTCCATCTCTTTTGGATCACGCAAACTAATCTTTTCAATCGGAGGTAATTTACCCGCCGGATAAGTTTGCATAATTTCATCATGAACCAAAGTTAAATACTTTAGGATAACGGCAATGGGACGTTTTGCTTTCTCAGCACTCGATCTAGTCGGATATCCTACTACTCCTTCCGGCACAGCAGATCTTTCAATGGCAGATTGACCTTCTCCCTGCTGCCATCCCTGAGGTCGATGATAAGGATCAACCGATGTATCAAAATGACCTCCCGGCAATAATGAATCACCCTCTGTGTCCACAGCATACTTCATATCTAACATATCCGGGAAGAGCAATTTGGCAACTGAAGCTTCTGCCTCATCAGCATGGATAAAGTCAGTGGTAAGACTATCTTCTCTGTCGATAGGGATAAAGAATTCTCTAATAGAACGATGCCAATCGATTACCCGATAGATACCTGGTAATTGGTAGCGTTTGCAGAATTCCTGGATGGCTGATTCTAATATCCATAATTGGCCATGATTGTTCACCCACATCTGCTTACGGAAACCATCGTTCCAGAGTCCGTACATCACGTTGATCATGGTTTCTCGAACTACATCCTCGGGCATAATAATAGTACCGGCCATACCGCAATGATGATAAGGATGTCCGCCATAATTTAAGGGAGGTAGAGCCAGACTACAGCCTACTCCATCTCTATTTTTGATAAAACGGCGAACTCCTTCACAAATCTGGGTAACCATAAAAGTATCCAGTCCGGTGTTGGCATAATCACCATGACATTCGGTACATCCTACCGGGACAAAGACAAAATCATTTTTACGCCTGTTTTCTATAACATGCATGCGGGGAGTAGTCTGTATATAACTCTCTGCTTTTCCTAATTCAGAAGGAGAAGGAACTTCGTATTCTTTAAGTATCCCTTCTATCTTGCTCATCGGTGCATCAAATAATTCTTTTTTTAATCTGCCTACCTGACTATTTTCAAAAACTATCTGAGGATAATCGGTAGTTAACCATTTTTCATTTTTTTTATCAGACATTTCATTATCTCCTTTTCCTTAATTTATTTAAACTCACAGGTAATTTTACATTCTGTTCTATCGGTTCGTAACAGAACTATATTTTCCGGAACTTTATCTAAAGTTACCTTCTTAGTAATCAATGGAGTCATATCCATTCCGGAAGCCATTGAACTGATAACTCGGGGGAAAGTTCCGTGGCCGGAATGACCCTGGGAACCAACAATAGAAGCTCTTCTTACCTGGAAAACTTCTCCGGTTACCGGAATCTTCTTATCTGAACGGGCTACAATTACTACTGTGCTGTTAATCATCTTACCTTCCCAGATAGATTGTTCAATATCTGCCCAGACTTTATCAGGCAAACCGGTTGCTTCCAAATACAATTTAGCTCCCAGACCACCGGTTATATCCAATACTCTCTCGGCAAAATTTTCTTTAAGAGGATTGATGATATGATCTGCGCCCATTAACTTGCCTAATTTTGCTCTTGGTTCAGAAGGCTCAGAAAGAATTACATTGGAGGCTCCGGCTTTTTTCATGATAGCTACTGCAGCAAGACCAATAGGTCCTCCACCTAAAATTACCGCATTATCTCCGGGTCTTATTCCTCCCCCTCGTTCTATTACCGCATTATAAGCTACTGAAGTAGGTTCAACTATACTACCAGCCAGGAACAGGTCATCACCTTTATAAACTCTTTTTAATTCTTCCAGACTCCAAATATAGCGGGAATCTATCTTGACATACTCCGCAAAGGCACCATCACAACTAAAACCAAGTTCTTCTAATTTCTCACAATGATTAGGATAGCCATCGGCACAGGGTCGGCAAGAAGCGCACCAGAACATTTCTTCTGCAGTCACTGCCTCTCCTTCTTCGAATTTCTTCCCCGTTCTTTTATTAATGGCTTGCTCGCCTGCTTCTGCTACGATTCCTGAAAATTCATGACCGAGGGTCGCTGGAAAAGCAGTAAGCCCCGGATACCAGATGTAACCATCATCATCAGGCTGGGCCATATGGACATCACTACCACAGATTCCGCAGGCCTTAACTTTGATTAAAACCTCCGTGGGTCCAATTTTAGGAATGTCTTTTTCCACTATTTTAAGCTCCGGATTTTTCCAAACCTTACTACCAAGATAAGTAAGTTTTCCGTCAATATCTTTCGAGCCTAATTTAAAATCTGGTTTAGGCTGCCAGCCAGCGTATAAAGATACTGTTTTCATTTTTGTTTCTCCTTTTTTTATTTTAATTTAATAATTTACTTTTTATAATTTTATTTTATTTATTTTTTTACAAGATTCTCTGATGATTAATTTAGATTCTAACACTTCTTTTCTTTGATTAAATTCTCCCTCCTCTATTATCTTTATTAACATCTTCACTGCTAATTCTCCCATCTCCAACATCGGCTGACGAATAGTAGTTAAAGGGGGATAGACAAAAGAAGCCAAACGAATATCATCGAAGCCAATAATAGAAAAATCTTTGGGAACATGATACTTTTTCTTCTGAATAGCCTGCATAGCTCCCAAAGCCAGCAAATCATTAGCAGCAAATATGGCGGTAGGAGGTTCAACTAATTTTAAAAATTTTTTCATAGCTTGATAGCCACCATTTATCCTGAAATCCCCTTCTTCAACTAATTCTTCTTTATATTCAATTTGATGTTTTTTTAAGGCAAGTTTATAACCTTCTAACCGGTTGATAGAACCTCTTACTTTAAGAGGGCCGGCAATATGAGCAATTTTTCGATGGCCCAGCTTAATAAGATACTCAGTTGCTATTGTTCCCCCGCCTACATCATCAACGAGGACACAATTTTTTTCCAACTCTTTAATACCACGGCAAACTAAGATATAGGGAAATTTTTTCTTCTCTAATTCTAAGATACTCTTGTCTTTAACATGGGCTGTTCCCAAAATTAAACCATCAACTCTTTTCCCTCGTAATATTTCTAAATAAGTTCTCTCTTTTTCTAGTTTATCATCGGTATTGCACAATATAACATTAAAATTATTTTTATTTGCGACATCCTCCACTCCTCGAGCTATCTCAGCAAAAAAGGGATTGGTTATATCAGGAATTAACATCCCTAGGGTATAAGTTCTTTTGGTTTTTAGTCCCCGAGCAATGGCATTGGGAGTATATCCCAATTTATTAATTATAAGAAGAACTTTCTCTTTGGTTTTTTCACTAATCCGAGAATCATTATTTATTACCCGGGACACTGTAGAGGGATGGACTCCCGCTAATTTTGCCACATCCTTAATAGTAGTATTCATAATTTATCCCTACTTCCTTTTTTTCCATCTAACTTTTACTTACTTATTTTTACAAAACAACCCTTACTTAGAGATTCTTTGGCGGCATACCCCATTTGAACAGATATTTTGCCATCCAGCCCGCCCACTGATGGCTCTTTGTTTTCCTGAACGCATTTGATAAATTCTTCCATTTCAGCTAAATAGGCATCCTGATAACGTTCTATGAAAAAGTAAAGAGGTTTATCGCTTATAGTATCCCTGGCATTATTTACAATTACTTCTGTTGGTGTTGGATTTCCCACTACTACACAGCCTTCTGAACCAAATATTTCTATACGCTGGTCATAGCCATAAACTGCTTTTCGACTGTTATCGATAATTCCCCAGGCACCGCCTTCGTATTTCAAAGTAACTATAGCGGTATCAATGTCCCCCGCCTCTCCAATAGCCGGGTCAACCAGGCAGCTGCCAACTGCCATTAATTCCACTACTTCTTGGCCTAAAAGATAGCGTGCCATATCAAAATCATGAATCATCATATCCAAAAAAATTCCCCCGGATACTTTAACATAACTGATAGGTGGCGGTTCCGGATCCCTGCTGGTTATTCTTACTAAATGAGGGGTGCCAATTTTTCCACTTGCCACTAAATCTTTGGCTTTTTTAAAGCTGGGGTCAAAACGACGATTAAATCCCACCTGTAGTTTTACTCCTGCTTTTTTAACTGCAGCGATATCTTGATCAATTTTTCCTACATCTAAAGCAACAGGTTTTTCACAGAAGATATGTTTTCCTGCTTCGGCTGCTTCAGAAATAATTTGAGCATGAGTATTGGTAGAGGAACAGATTACTACTGCATCAATATCTTTATTTTCTAATAAAACTCGATAATCTTTTTCAGCAACTGGTATTTCTAATTGAGCGGCAACTTGCTGAGCGCTCTCTTCAAATATATCAGCAACTGCTAACACTTTTGCTCCGGGAACCTGATACTTTAAATTGCCTGCGTGTAATCTTCCTATTCTACCCACCCCAATTACACCTAAATTAACTTTTTCCATAAAATACGCTTCCTTTCTTTTTATTTTAAATATTATTCGATCATTATTACTTATAAATAAGAGATCTAATAAAAATAATTTACTTTCATTAGTCTTTTAAAACAAATTAAAAAAACCCTTTCTCTTATTAACTTTTTATTAGTTATTATTTATCGAATACAGACTTAAAATCGGTCATTAATAATGATGTAAAAATTCAATGAATTCTATTTTAAATGTACTTTTTTCGAATTAATTCTTCAACATCACTTATATCGCGTTTAAACGGCCCTTCGGCCTCCATTTTGATACTAACCGCTGCAGCAGCCCAAATTGTTGCTTCAGCAGGGGGAGCAGAAATACGTTTTGCCATGTAGGAAGCAATTACAGTATCACCACGTCCGCTGCGGCCTATTAACTTTTCAGGATAAAAACCTGCTTCGAAATAGTTTTTACCGTCATACACCAGCAATCCGTCTTTATGTGTCAGTACAATCTCTTTTGGACCATAAGATGCCAATTCTTTTGCCGCCTTATAAATATCCGTCTCTTTGGTTAAAAACTCTGCTTCCACTGCATCAGTCTTTAGGACATCCGCTCTAGACAGCACTGCTTCTTTTTCCGGCCATTTAGCATAAACCAAAACTCCATCACGGATAATCCGGATATAACCCTGGACATCAATGGATATGAACTTATTGCGTTTTTTAATTTCATCAATGACTGCTATTGGAACTTCGCCTCGAATAGAAGGGCTGATTACAAAAGATTTGGCGCTAAGTCCTTCTACCTGACTAATTGTAAAAGAGCCGGCATTGTTTGTCACATAAAGATTACGCTGGTCAACATTGGTAGTCGGGTATTCAAGTGTTATACAGGTTGAATGCGTGGTGGCAGTTGCATAAACATCCGCACCAGTTTTTTTAAGTTCATCAACCAGATGGAAGTCTTCCTGAGCTAAACGAGTTACCGAAGCAACCTTCAAACCCATTCTGGCTACAACATTTGTACCATAGTTAAAACCACCGCCATCAACAAATCTTTTACCGGTAGGTGAAATAATCGTATCTTTCGTATAAGCCCCCATCAAAATCACATCATACTCTAATTTATTCATAAAAATCTCCCCTTTTTCAAACAAGCATTTCAAATTTTGAATTGGTAATCTGCCCTGATTGTGGGTAAATACCGGTTAATTAAATTTTTGGCAAGATATTCAATCCGATAATCATTTTGTTAAATCCAATTTGTCCTCTTTCCGGTTAAAAAGTAGTTTAATCCAAAAACACAAGTTCATTATTCCTATAGGATTTTGTTGCAGCATATGCTATTTCGGTAGATTTAACCCCATCATAAACAGTTACCACAGGTTTTCTGTTTTCGATTATACAATTCACAAATTCCTGAAGTTCACTAAGATAAGCCTGTTCAAATCTTTCTAAAAAACCTGAAACACATTCATTTATAGAACCACTGTCATTAAATACTGTAACCAGGTTTTTTACTGGTGTGGTGCCGATCCTCAGGCTTCCTTCAGTTCCGATGATCTCTGTTTCGATATGATACCCGTGATGGCAAGTCCTGCTGACATAAAACATTGCCATTGAATTGTTCCTGAATTGGATTAGCGCTGCTCCATTATCGACATCATTATACTTTTTAAATACATTGAAGGCAAAACAGCCGCCGACTGCATACACACTAATGGCTTCTGCTTCCAGATACCATCTTGAAAGATCGAAATCATGTATCGCCATATCAAAAAATATGCCTCCGCTTTTTTCTGAAAAGGCTACCGCCCCTTTTATGGCTTTCACCGGATCAAGCCCGTAACATCTGATAAGAAATGGTTTTCCAATATAGCCTTCTTCAATTTTCTTTTTTGCATAAATATATGAACTGTCATATCTTCTCATGAAACCAACCTGGAATATTTTACCACCGTGGCTTGCAACAATCCGTTCTGTTTCATGCACTTCATTGATATTTACGCCCAATGGCTTCTCCGAGAAAACATTAAAGCCTTTTTCAAGTGCCGACTTAATATGTTTGCAATGTTCCGTTGAAGATGATGCTATAACAATGCCGTCAAGATCATCATGATTTAACATGTCCTCAAAACTACCGTAAGTATATTTTAAGCCCCAATTCTTTTTTACATCATCCAGTTCTTCTTTGATTATGCTGCATGCGCACGTCAATTCAGCGTTCGGAATCCTGAAAGCGATATTTTCGGCATGTTGTTTTCCCAATCTGCCAAGGCCGACAATTCCCAGTTTTACTTTTTTCATGTTACCCTCTATATTATTTTCATTATCCTGGTTTTTTTCAACATGAATTACAAACCATAAATTAAAATCAAATTTATAAACCCATACGAACCACGAACCAATCAGACACCTACAGCAGGATCCTTATACATTCCAGATCCAGGTTGATGCCGACTGTGTCACCTTCAACAAACATCCCAATAAGCTGTGGGTTATAGCTTTCGACTATCAGGGCATTTTGGGCAACCTTTATTTCATATGCCACCTTGGACCCGTAATATGTTGCCCTTAGAATCACTCCGTTGAAGGTTCCATTCTCCTCCTTAACCAGTTTTATGGATTCAGGACGTACAGCCATAAAAGCTTTATTGCTTTGTTTTAATACAGCATTACCCGGTTTCGGAATTTTTATCGGTATATCCGCAACCTTGATAACTGTATATCCGCCATCATTACCGGCTATTTCGCCTTCAATAAAATTTGCTTTTCCCATAAAGTTTGCTACAAATCTGGAGTTTGGCAGCTTATATATCTCTTTTTTATTATCCTTCTTTTTTAACTCAAAAACTAAAAAATCCTAGCCTTTATCTCCTCTCCTCTAGCGGAAGTGGGTTAGGGTGAAGGGGAACAACACCTATTAAGACAGGCAATGGGTCTTAACCTAACTGTATTCGGACATCATGTACCGTATTTGATGAAGTTATCTTCATTTTAATATTCGGCATCGTCTTTGTTACTATCGCTACCATAAAATTCAGCCGCAGTAATTAATATTCCACTTAAGAGTTTCAAAGGCGGATGCAATATTACGTTCTTACACGTATTTATTTGATGTGAGCTATATTTTATTTTTTTTAAATTATCTCCAACAAGTCTTCTAAATCTTGAAGGATGGCATCAGGCTTTATCATCTCATTACCCGTATCATCCCGTTTGGTTAAAAAGGAGGGGATGAGTAAAGAGAGTCCGTACTTGGCCTGCTTGGAACCGATAATATCACGTGAAACAGTATCGCCAACGTAGATACATTGGGCAGGTTCTACTCCAGCCAGTTTTGCCGTATATTCAAATATACTTGGATTTGGTTTTCTCTGACCATAAATACAGGAGAGAACAATAATTTCAAAATAACTTATTATTCCATATTTTTGCAGGCAATAAGGTACCTGTATAATTCCCAATATATTACTTATGCAGCCAATTTTAAGCCCCTTTTGCTTAATTGCTTTCAACACTTGAGGAACTCCTTTTCGCATTCTTCTGCGAAAAAAAAGTGTCTCAACAAAAAAAGTAAGCAGTTCGGCTATTTGAGTTATCTTCTGCTCAGAAAGGTTTAAATCTTTAAATACATATTTATTCCAGAAATCAGCTGCTCTAATTTCCAAATTGTTCTTCGTTTTCCAGATTTGGTAGCGATCTAAACTGCTCGTAATTAACTGATGGAAATCTTTCTTTGATAGACCAGGGTCTAAGTTATTTTGTTGAAGTAGACGAAAGAGAGTTCCAGATGCACTCAATCTCATTTTCTCGTCATAATAAACTTCTTCCAAAGTTCCTCCCATATCAAAAAAGATTGCTTCCATTGAATCAAATTTCTCCATAATTTACCTTATCCCACCTTTAATTTTTAATAAAGCATATATCAGTTTTAGCCATTCGCTGACCAGTTTTTTCATCAAATAGAAATAATCGCCCTGGCTGGAAACTCACATCTACCTCTGTTTCTAAAGCTAAAATAGTACGTTCAATCTGCCTTGCTGTAAGAAAGATATCTCCCCGGCGAACTCGGACTAATATATCTGGCCCTGTTGGTTGAACAGAATATACTGTAAACTTCGAGGAGTCAACAGGTTCAGAAGAATTTAATATTACATCCTCTGGGCGAATAGCAACTCTCACCTTCTGTCCATCACTAATTTCCTCTGTCTGCCCCAGCAAGAAGGAAAGTTCACCACACTTTACAATCTTCCTCTCTTTTTCCCGGGTAATGGTTCCCTCTAACATATTAATTGTATGAGTCCCCACAAATTCCGCCACAAACAAATCAACGGGATAAGTATAAACTTGTAAAGGATCCCCAATCTGCCGTAGCCTTCCTTCATTCATTACTGCTAAATGAGTCCCTAAAGACAAGGCTTCAACTTGATCATGAGTTACATAAAGTATAGTCTGCTTTATTTCACTGTGTAGTCGTTTAAGTTCTATCCGCATCTCAACCCGTAGTTTAGCATCAAGATTACTCAAAGGCTCATCCATTAATATACAACTCGGTTGAGATGCTAAACTTCGAGCCAAAGCTGTCCTTTGCTGTTCCCCACCACTCAGTTCTGAAGGGTAACGTTTTAATAGATTATCTATCTTTATCCATTTAGAAACATCGTTTACCCGATTAGCAATACTTTTTTTATCCATATTCTGCATCTCTAATCCAAAAGCGATATTTTGGAATACTGTCATATGAGGCCAAAGGGCATAACTTTGAAAGATTAACCCTATATTCCTTTTATTAGGTTCTAAAGATAAACAACGTTTAGAACAATAAACTACCTTATTATCCATCAATATTCTTCCTTTATCTGGATCCTCTAATCCGGCTATCATACGCAAAGCAGTCGTCTTACCACAACCCGATGGTCCTAATAAACACATAAAACTACCATCTGGAATAGTTAAATTCAAATCATCAACAGCAGTAACCTCACCCCAACACTTGGTGACGCCCTCTAATATAATATCAGGCATAATTATTGACCTCCCAATCCTTTGGTTAAATCGCTCCCAGTAAATTTTTTAAGCAAATATATCATTGCTAGAACAATAAAAATATTTAATAAAAGAACAGCATTTGCCATAGAATAATTAGCGTAATCTGTATATCTAAAAGTGACTGTGGTAAGCAACCTTGTATTAGGGGTTATAAGTATCAATAATAAACTTAATTCACGCATAGCAGTAATAAAAGGTAATTGCATCCCACTGGTTATATTACTACTCTGAAGAGGAAATATCAATCGGCGCATTCGAGTAAACCAGCTTGCCCCCGCAATAATTCCGGCTTCTTCAATTTCATGACCTAACTGCATCATTCCACTTATCCCTGCACGTGTAGCAAAGGGAAGATTCTTAACTGTGGTAACCAAGACAAGAAGGGTAAATGTTCCATAAAGGCTCGGGATAAAGCCACGAGGTTGAGCAAAAAGTGAAAGATAAATTGCTCCAAAAGCAATACTGGGAATGAGATAAGGAAAAAAAGAGATTTGATCCAAAATTGTAGATAATTTACTACCTCTCAATCGAACAACCGTATACCCGATAAGTAATCCAGAAATACCACAGAAAAACGCAACAGATACTCCTAACTTGATACTATTCCAGAGAGCACCTAAAACATAAGGATTTCTAAGAATACCTGGCTCACCATAAGCGATATTTGGGTCTGATTTCCCTAACCAAGAATGCAAGGTAAAATTAGAAAAGCTATAGTTACCTGCAACTTTCATTACAGTGTCAATTCCTAAAACAAAGATCGGTAGAAATACCACTAAAATCAGAAATATAATTACTAGACTAGTGACCAAATAACGCCACTTTTTTAAAGCGACTAACTTAGGCTGAAAAGCTTTACCGGTAACTGTTACATAGCTCTTACGCTTACCAATTATTCTCTGGTTTAGAAAGATAAACAATGAGGAAACAGCTATCATTACTACTGCAATTATATAGGAAACTCCGGGACTCCCGGTTAACAAATTAGAATATAATTTGGTAGAAAGTAAATGATAATTTACCGGTAATCCTAAGAAGGAAGGAGCAGCAAATGTCCCTATTCCTCGAGAAATAGTCAGAAGCCAGGCAGAAAATATTGCTGGAGTAATTAATGCAAAAACAATCCTCCGTATTGTAACTCGCCGATTGGCTCCCAAAACTAAAGCCGCTTCTTCTAAACGGGGATCTAAACTTCGTAGAGCACTCCCGATAAGTAAAAAAGTAAAGGGATAATAATGTAATGCCATTACAATAATAATAGGTATTGGGCCAAAAGATATCCAATCAGGAAGATCAATACCAAGATACTCTAACATACCAGAAGCCCCACCTAATCTACGATTCTTAAAAACCGTAATCCAGGCCAAAGCCAAGGTCCATGAAGGAAGAATATAAGGAATAATGGCCAGATTAGCGATAATTCGTTTAAATAGTAAGTCTGTTCTAACCACTAACCAAGCAAGTATACTCCCAATAAAAAGGGCAAGGATTGACATAGTAAAACCAACCATTAAAGTATTTCTTAGTGGTTGGTAGAAAAGAATGTCACTCATATTGCCAACGAATGTTCTTTTTAAATAATAATTAGTAAAATGTCCTACTTGTTCCCCAACAACATAAATACTATCACGACTACTTAAAGTCAAAGCTGATTCAACCATACTAAAAAGGGGGGCAATAACCAAATATATAAGAAGAATGAGCAATACAATACTTAGTATCAATGGTGGATTCGCTATAATCCTTCGGACCCGATTCCAATTACTCTCTAAAAATAGGAATTCTACCTCTCTTTGTTGAAACTTCATCTTTTCAATATCTCCTTCCGGGTTAATCTAAAAGAGAAATATTAGGGAGAAGAATAATAGATTTCAATCCTTCTCCCTAATTCCCAATAAACTTATTTACGGTAACGAACCCAAAAATCAAGAACATCCCTGGAATAGAGAACTGTATTCTCTGGATTAAGTGGCCAGGTAACCTTAGCCCACTCCTTTACACCACCAATAGGGTTTAAACCATCAGCAGGGGTAACGGGAAAACTGGAAACATTAGGATTAGTAGAGAAACATCCAGGATCTGTTGTCCAAGCCAAAGCACCCTCTTCCTCTAAGAGGAATCGAGTAAAGAGTTTTGCTGCATTAGGATGAGGGGCATTAGCAACTTGTAGAATATAAGCAGGATAAACAAATCCTATAACTGGTTTTACACCTATACAAGGCTTTAATGCTAAATTCTGAGTTTCGAGAATATCAGGTCTATGTTTACCTGTTGCATAAAGGCCAATAGGAGAATTTTTTTGACCACGGGCGCCAACAGCCTCTGATGTATTACCATCAGAGCGGAATGTTACAGGTTTATTCTCAGCCAGTCCTTTAATGAGCTCCCAACCTGCATTAGGTGTGGTAAGCTCAATTGGTTTACCAAAAAACCTTTCATATTCAGCAGCCATTTCTTCTGATCTAATTACTATCTCTGACATAAAAGCTACCGTTGTCGGGGTGAGTTCTGGATCCCGCAAGAAAAATCTACCTTCCCATTCTTTAGTGGTCAGTTCCCAGAGACTTTCAATTGGAGTCTCAGCATACTCCTCACTGTTATAACCTAAGGTACGACCTTGAAGTAAAAAGACCAGAGGATCTCGATACTCTTCGAGTATGATGTCCTGGTAAATACCGGGAAAATAACTTGAAACATAGCCAGCAGGAATCATTTGTTTATTAACCCCAATTATATCTTCGGACATTATTAAATCCACTTCGTTAAGTCCTGCCTGTTTTTCCCTTATAATCCTATCAGTAATCTCTGCATCTCCAATCTTGAGGGACTCCACCTTAATTCCATACTTCTTCTCAAAGGCTTCTCCTGCCTCGGCCATTCTTCCCGAAGTATTATATGTAACTACTTTTCCTTCTTCTTTTGCTTTAGCAATGATTTCATCCCAATTTTCCTCAACTGCATAGACTATGCTTCCTAAGGCAAGTACAAATAATATTACACAAAAAGTCACTAATATTGTTTTCCGAGACTCTAACCTTTTCATCATTTATTACCTCCTTCTTAATTTTGATTAATACTTAATACCTGATTTCACAAATCAACTGTAATTCAAAATCATTAAAATTATCTCCAATCTCTGCGATAAAATCACCACCTTTAATCTCTTTTTTTTGAAAGAATATTAAAGAAACTCTCATCAGACCCACACTTGCCAGTAATAGTTTAGTTTTTCCAAAATCCACTGAGCTAATCCTTTTTTATAGTATATTATCACCCATCTAAGCTATTAAGCATTTTTTGAGATTTGTTATCTATAAATCAAAAGTAAACCGTTTTTTAATGGTTTACGTTTTAAAAGTGAACTCTTTAGAATAACTTAAAATTGTAATAATATAGGATTAAAAAGTGAGGTCCTATATTATGAAACGGTTACATAAAAAATTTAATGATTGTCAGGTTAAAGACTTAATGCCACGATATCTAAAAAAGAAAGTAGAAAGAAAAGATTTACAAAAAGTTTTAGGTATTAAGAAAACAAGATTCTTTGCTTTAATAAAACGATTAAAGGAGCATCCTGAAAATTTCTCCGTTTCATACTTTCGTAGTACACCTACTCGCACAATCTCTAAAGCCATTGAAACAAATATTATAAAAGAACTAAAGATAGAAAAAGATTCTTTTTATTTACTTTTTAATTGAGTGACTTTTTTCAGTTTTAAATTTCTGAAAGTACTTATACTTTAATTTGCCGGCTAAAATTACCTTCTGAATTAATTACAAGTACAAAATGGTGATAGATGATGAGAGCCGTTTTCTATAAAATTTATATAATTATAGTTATGCATTCGATTGCATACATTTTAATTTTACAACAAGATAATCCTTCTTGTCAAATAAATTTTTTAATATGTTAAATAAAAGATAAAAGTGTGTTTACTTTTTCCCAGGAAGAATTGAAAGTGATAAATTCCACAGAATTGACGGTGAGCGGTTTCAACTGCGCACTCTGCAATAGTTTTTACAAATCGTCAATGGTATTGCGGGTCAGATAAGCCTCCAGTTTTTTGGCCCAGATTTCAATCAGATCATTACTCGCATTGGAAAAGGCCTTGATGTTTCCCGGGAGATCGGTTTTCATGATTGAAGAGCCGTTAAATCCTATTGGCATCTTATTTGCCTCCCTTTTTATTCTCACTATGTGCCTCTCAAGTAGTGCAACTGCGCCAGGGCCTTTTTGATCAAATATGATCCGCCAGTAGATCTCTGATGGAAAAACGGCTTAGCTCAAAATCTTTTTCTGACCTCATCTCCAGGTTAAGCGGGAAAGACAAGCCGTTACTCAAGTAGTAAGAGAGAAAAGCCGGAAAATCAATGTTGCCTTTCCCGGGCGGCAGGTGCTGATCCTCATTCCCATCGTTGTCATGAATATGGGCACCGGCTATCCTGCCGGCACCAACTCTGTTTATGTAATCCATAATATGCCGGCCTGTTGAATTTCCGTGGCCTGTATCATAAACAAGGCAAACACCTTCTCCCAATTTCACCCGGCATTCATTATAATCCTCGGGGGTGATTGGAAACCTTGCTTTTACATCGGAAAAACCATGCAAATTTTCCAAGGCAACGGGAATCCCCCGGGTGGCCGCCTGAGCCATGAACAATCTTAATTCAGTGAAGATACGCTGTTTAAGATTCTCAAACTCCTCACCGGGAATCCGCTGTCGTATCAAGAGATAAGGCGGTTGACCGCTCCCGGTCTCTTCCGGCAGGGATTCGGCCTCTATTGTAAGATAGCCGCCGTGAAGCGTGATATAACGTGCCTTTACACGGGAGGCGAAATCAAGACAGGCTTTCATCTGTTCGCGGGTTTCCGTGCGGATCTCCCTGTCGAGAGCACCGAAATTTATCCCGGGATTATACGGGGCATGGACGGAGACAGGAATGCCGTACTTTTCAGCCAGTCTTCCGAGATCTTCGCCGGCAAGGTTTCGCATTCTCCCGCCGGGATCCAGTTCCCGCTCGTATTTAAACTCTACCCACCGGGAACCCCAATCCCTGGCCTTCTCAAGAAAAGCAAAAAAATCGGGAAATGCCTCCTTGTTCTGAACCGCACCTACCAGTAAACGTTTTTCCCTGTTTTCCTGGAACAACTCTGCCACCATCCTTTCTTTAACGCTTATAAAAATGCTTTGCCGGAGATGGATGGTGTTTAAATCATCCATCTCTTTACTTCGTGTGCTACAAGTGGAGGAATTACTGTTACGTTTTTCTCTCCCCGCCCTATTAACTGTTTTACGCAACTACTTGAAAGAAGAATAAACACCTTTTTGTCAGGGCAAGATCAATAATTCCGATTCCTGATTGTAAAGATTGAAGGAACGGGAGGAAAATTCGATATATATCGTCTCATCCAACTGCAGGGAGGGAAAATCCTTATCCACCCGGGCAATAATTAAAGTTTTCTGGAAATTTTCTTCAAAAAAGTTCATGTTAATATATATATCAGACCCAAAATCAAATAAGGCATATACCCGTGCTGGGATGCCGTTCCGTGTTTTGTTTGTTGCCACCCGTGTATTTTCGGGACTTACGGCCATGATAACTTTCTCTTTCTGTCCTTCCCTCAGCCTGCTGGAAAGATTGTCTGGTAAAGCTAGATCATATTTCCCCAGAATACGGACTGTACAGCGGCCTTCTTTTTTTTCTATTTCCCCTTCCAACAAGTTAACACTCGGGTTACCCATGAAATCAGCAACAAACAGGTTGGCACTTCGGGAATAAACATTTTGGGGACTATCGTATTGTTGAATTTTTCCGTCTTTCATAACTGCTATGTGCGTCGACAGGCTCATGGCTTCAATCTGGTCATGAGTAACGTAAATAATATTCATATTTGTACTACTGTGTAGACGTTTCAATTCTGCCCGCATTGTCATCCGCAATTTGGCATCTAGATTGGACAGTGGTTCATCCAAGAGGAGCACCTTGGGATCTATAATTAGCATGCGGGCTAGAGCGACTCTTTGCTGCTGTCCTCCGCTTAATTCATTCGGATAGCGCTCTTCAAGACCTTTCATTTGCAGTTTATCGAGAATATCTAATACCCGTTTTTTAATTTCATTGTTTGAAACTTTTTTCACCCGCAACCCGTAAGCTACATTTTCGTACACGGTCATGTGAGGCCATAAGGCATAAGATTGAAAAACCAAACCCATGGAACGCTCCCGGGCCGGCAAAATAAAGCCCCGGTCTGTATCGACAAAAACCTTATCGCCATGATAAAGCTGACCCCGATCGGGCTCTTCCAGACCGGTAATAATGCGTAAAAGGGTGGTTTTTCCGCAGCCGGAAGGCCCCAGAAAAGTGGTGAAACTCCCAGATTCAATCTCAAGGGAAACATTATCTACAGCCTTGACGTTTCCAAAGGTTTTTGAGATGCCCTTCATACTTATTCTGGTCATTTAATACACTCCTTCTAGCCCTGATAATAATTAGGGCTCAATATTTAGACAAATAAGCACAATTATCCTTTAATTATCCTTTAATATAGCCTGTTTCCTCGTTGGTTGTTTTTCCAGTCGGCTTTCAATAAATTTTATTAACCCGGTGATAGCGAAAATGAGAATGATAAGATAGGACATTCCGGCATTGCTTATCTGGCGGTTGCCAATCTCAGCATACTCGAATATTAATACCGTAAGGAGTTGGGTTCGGGGAGAAATTAATAATATGTATAAACTCAATCCGCGCATTGTTGAGATAAACGAGATTAGCATACCGGAAATAAATCCACTACGGATTAGAGGCCAGACTATCTTGCGAAAGCGCGAAGGCCATGAGTCTCCCGTTACTTCGGCAGACTCTTCCAGTTCTTCTGCCACCTGGTGCATGGAGGCAATTGCCATTCTCGAGGCATAGGGCAACCTTTTACCCACTGTTACCAGGTATAAAAGGGCAAATGTTCCATAAAGACCCGGAATGGGCCCCCGCGAGACACTGAACAGCGTGAGATAAATGGCTCCAAAAGCCACACTGGGAACGAGCATGGGAATGAATGAAAGTCCTTCCAGGGTGGAAGCCAGCTTGGACCCCCGGGTGCGGACGGCAACATAACCGATAAAAGTGGCCAATATAGCACAAATTAGTCCTCCTATAAGTGCGACCCGCAGGCTGTTCAGGGTACTGATCCAGATACGGGGATTGCGTAGTATGCCCGGTTCTCCCTTGGCAAAAAGAGGATTGGGGTGCCCGATCCAGTAGTTAAGTGTAAAATTATTCAGGCTGTAATCACCGTCATAATGCATAAAACTGGTCCAAAAGAGAAGAATAAGAGATCCGATAATGAACAGGCCCATAGTTCCGAAGAAAAGCCAAAAAATCGGCCGGCCGTATCTGCCCAAAGAGATGAGGCGTTTTCTCACTCCTTTTCCCCCGATAACATCAAATCCCTTGCGAATACCGATTAACCGATCGTTAATATAGAGGGTGAAAAAAGTAATTATTATCAGCAACAGCGCTATTATGTAGGCTCTGGGTGGCATCTGCATTTGCATATAGGATCTGATCTGTACCGCAAGTACATCATAGTGAACGGGATTCCCCAGTAAAGCCGGTGTACCGAAAGAACCGATGGTCCGTGAGAAGGCAAGCAAAGTGGCCCCTAAAATGGCAGGAAGAACAGAGGGAAAAGTGATCGTACGGAGAATCTTCCAGCGGGAAGCCCCCAAAAGTTCCCCCGTCTCTTCCAGTCGGGCGTCGACGTTTTTTAGAGCATTTGAGACCAAAATGTAGACGAATGGTGAATAAGTCACCCCCATTATCACAATTATTGGAATCGGACCGTACACCAGCCATATAGGGACACGTATGCCGGTATAAAATTCCAGGAAACCCGCAGGCATATTAATACCATTGTTTTTAAAAAATTCCACCCAGGGGAAGACAAAGGCCCATGAGGGGAGCATGTAAGGAATGACGGCCAGTGCAGTCAATAGAAATTTGCCGGGGATATCCGTGCGGATAACCAGCCAGGCAAAACCCAAACCCACAATGACGGCAACCAGACTGGTTCCCAGACCCACAATAATCGAATTGAACAGAGGCCTTATTAATATCCTCCACCTGGAAATGATATCCTCCCAGTACCTTAAGGTGAATTCTCCGGTATGGGCGCCGGGAATACGGTAGGAGTCCGTCAGGTGAAGGGTTAGGGTAGAATTAATCAAGGAAAGAAATGGGGCTATTACCAGGACAGCAAGTATTATGAGGAGAATAAAACCCAATATAATGCGCGGTCGGCGTAGCCGCCGCGCATTATATTTGATATTCTGCAGAATGGTCATCGCAATTGTGCCCACATTAAGTACCCCCTATCACTACTTGAAAACATCCTGGACGAACTTGAGGAGTTCCTCCTTCCCCAGAAAGTATTTTTCCGCCTCCAGGTACCAAAAATCTAATTCCCCTAGGGCCCAAGAGTATCCTTCTCCCAGAAAATCATGTTCGGGTGCGTTCTCTACATCCGTTCTTACCGGCCAATTCCCCGGGACAAACCAAGGGGTCATCCCTCCTCCGCCTTTTTCATCTCCCATAAGCCACCTTACCACTAATTTGGCCGCAGTGGGATGAGGAGCTCCATAGGCGATGTTGAGGCCAGAGGGGTAGGCAAATCCGACTCTTGGTTTGATGTTGACGGGCACCGTCCACCCGAGATAGCCCATTTCCGGATCTCCCGCTTCCCGGATACGACCAAATGTCATACCGACAGCCAAGGGAGGGTCTTCCAAGCCTTTCTCAGCTACCCAGCGGGCATCCTTGTCACCGGATACAAATCTCGGATTATTCTTTGCCAGCCGCTTGATAAATTCATGTCCCGCGGTAGGAGTAGTCAATTCAATAGGTTCTCCGAATACCCGCTCGTATTCTGCGGCCATTTCTTCGCTATGAAATACAAAAGCCTGAAAGAGATCGAGGACTGACGAATCGCTTCTGGGATCAACAAGAACAAACTTTCCTTCCCATTCGGGTTTTGTAAGGTCCCACCACGATTCTATGGGGGGCTCTTTATAAACATGATCATTGTACAAAATGGTTCTGGCCTCTAAACGGTGTCCCAGAAGCGGTTCCCTTTGCGCCGGTCTTATAACAGCGATCAGATCCGGCGGAACCCAAGGAAATATCATTCCCTCCGGATATAAAACTGTTACCTGCATTCCCATATCAGAACAGAACATGATATCTACATTATAAATACCGGCGGCTTGTTCCCGCATAAAACGCTCCAGTGAATCCGCGGTACCCAGTGTATTCCATTCTACTTCTATCTCGGGATATTTATCGTAGAAACCCTCGGCAAGCGATGCCGGTCCCCGGGAAGAAGAGGCATACACAACGACTTTCGTTTCTCCCCTTTCCAGGGCTAATTGATAAAGTTCATCGTAGTCAACTTCATCTTCCTGATGGGGACCGATTTTATGTTCCTGCAACCAGTTTTCTACTTCAGGGGAAAACTGAGAAGCAAAAACCGTTATTACCATCGTGAACACAAAAATCACTGCCCAAAACATAAGTTTAACCGAACGATAACTCATAATAAAACCCTCCTTTTTTGATTAGATAACTCATAATAAAACCCTCCTTTTTTGATTAGAATGAAGATGAAAAATTGTCGGTGATCACCCCTTGTTTGATGTCCATGTTTCTAACACCAAAAATCTACATCTAAAATATTTACGCAGATTTTTTGCTAAATTCATCTAAAATCCTCATAAATTTCATGATGAATCTGCGAATCTACATTCAAATTCGTACCATTTTCTTCACCACCTTTCAAGAAAATTTTTATTTTTGTTATCTACAAATCAAAAGTAAACCGTTTTTTTAATGGTTTACGTTTTAAAAGTGAACTCTTTAGAATAACTTAAAATTGTAATAATATAGGATTAAAAAGTGAGGTCCTATATTATGAAACAACTGCATAAAAAGTTCGTCGATTTTCAGATTAAAAATCTAATGACCCAATATTTAAAAAAGAAAGTAGAAAGAAAAGATTTACAAAAAGTTTTAGATATTAAGAAAACAAGATTCTTTGCTTTAATAAAACGATTAAAGGAGCATCCTGAAAATTTCTCCGTTTCATACTTTCGTAGTACACCTACTCGCACAATCTCTAAAGCCATTGAAACAAATATTATAAAAGAACTAAAGATAGAAAAAGATTCTTTTTATTTACTTTTTAATTGAGTGACTTTTTTCAGTTTTAAATTTCTGAAAGTACTTATACTTTAATTTGCCGGCTAAAATTATCTTCTGAATTAATTACAAGTACAAAATGGTGATAGATGATGAGAGCCGTTTTCTATAAAATTTATATAATTATAGTTATGGTAATTTTATAGTTATGCATTCGATTGCATGTGGTCTACATTTTACAACAAGATAATCCTTCTTGTCAAATATATTTTTTAATATGTTAAATAAAAGATAAAAGTGGACTATTTTTTAATGATCTAAAAGATAAAAGTGGACTAACCTGAAATGGTAAAAAAAGATGTAAACTAGAACTAAATTCTAAAGAGAAAAGAGGTTCTAAATTATGTCTAAACAATTACACAAAAACTTTGTAGATGAGCAAGTAAAATTAATATTAAAAAGTTATGTGGTTAAAGAAATCAAGATTATTCATATCTTATCGATTCTCAGAATCAAAAGAAGCAGATTCTTTTAATTATTGAATAGATAAAAAAAGATCCGAACAATTTTTCTATCCAGTATAACAGAAAAACAATCAATCGAAAGATTGATAAACACATTGAAACAAATATCATAAAACAACTAACTACAGAAAAAGATTTAATCAAAGCAAAAGAGGTAACCAGAAGGTATCTCTCTCTACTATAATCAATCGAGTAAAAACAAATGGCTTTTACCTGTCAAAACCGAGGAGAAAGGTGCATGAGGAAGAAGAAATAACTAACTATTCGGGAGAGATGATTCAACACGATTCTTCTCATCATCAGTTCTCTAAATATGCTAATAAATAGTATCTTATTACATCACTTGATGATTACAGCAGGCTTATCCTCTATGCTTGCTTGGTAGAAAGAGAGACGACCTGGGTCAATATTATCGCTTTAAAGGTAATAATCTTAAGTTATGGTATACCCTATTCTTACTATGTAGATAGCCATTCTGTCTACCGCTTTGTACAAGGGAGAGATAGCAACTGGAGAAAGCATGATAAACTCACTGATGAAGTTGAACCACAATGGAAACAGGTACTTAATGATTGTGGGGTAAAGGTAAAATATGCACTTTTGTAAATGTCAAGCACTTTTCCCATCCCTTCGGTAAGTACATTTCCTATTAGTGTGGTAAAGATATTTCCCTATACCACGGTAAATAGATTTCCCATTTAACAAGAAACTAGAAATGATCATTCTCC
>Ga0265594_1001035_pt1 | contig 22130 bp, 24 predicted proteins | sample saktaG_11_FD_190147 | JGI IMG/M metagenome (GOLD analysis project Ga0265594, IMG submission 190147) | Saline water microbial communities from Sakinaw Lake, British Columbia, Canada - sak_2011_5_24_80m | ecosystem: Environmental > Aquatic > Non-marine Saline and Alkaline > Saline ... | reverse complement strand
AGCCCCGCTCCCTCTGGCTGGTGTCGCCGTGGCGGACGCCGAGCCTGATGTCAAGCCTGTTACACCAGTACGTCATCCTTTCCAGGATGTCCCTGTTCAGGGCCCGGAGTGGCGTGATGTATACGATGCTGATGCCCGGCTGCCTCCCGCCGGATAGCAGGAACTTGTGGAGGACGGGCAGCATCGCCGCTTCCGTCTTCCCTGTGGCGGTGGCCGATATGAGCAGGACGTTCTTTCCCTCAAGTATCTTGGGTATCAGTCTTCTCTGGGGCTCGGTGGGGTTCTCGAAGCCTTTTTCGTCTATGAGCCTCCTGACTGGGCGGCACAGCTGAGAGAAGACGTTGTTCCCTGTCAAAGCGTCGGCAACCTTCTACGCGGCATGAAATATAAAGAGTATCAGCCACGTCTGACACGAAAGCGTTTTTAGGTTGGCTTAACTAACCATTTTGATCCATCATGGTAAAAGTAGGTATAATGATCTGCGACAGGAACCGGACGTGCACCGGCAACAAGTGCTTCAGATCCATCATCGAGCGGGACGGCGCCTTCAAGAAGATCGCCAAGGACGAGCCCATCGAGGTGGTGGGCTGGATGGCCTGCGGCGGCTGCCCGGGGGAGCGCCTCGAGTACGCCCCCGCGGACATGAAGAAGTACGGAGCCGAGGTGATATACCTCGCCTCGTGCTACCTGGCGGGGTATCCGCCGTGCCCGTACATAGGGGACCACAAGAAGTACATCGAGAACTACGTCGGGCTCCCCGTCGTCGTCGGCACCCACCCCATGCCCCAGAACTACATCGACTGCCACGGGGAGGCGGGGGACTGGGAAGGCTACGAGGAGTACCTGGAGAACGTCACCGGGGACCCCGAGGGCGCCCACAAGTACGACTCGACGCGGCCCGACTACGCCGAGAGCCTGAAGAAGTAGCCTTCCCCCACTTTTTCGTCAGGGTACATATCCCACGGTTTCCATGATGTCATCCTTTTACATGAAACAATTATACCTATTTGTTTGGTTATCTCTGCGTCGCTTTGCTGGATTATTTCGGTGATCTCAGTGTCTGTGAGGTCTGTGTGGAGTATGCCTCTGAGGTCTGTGGCTGTGTTATAAGACCTGTTGTTCACCTTTTTCTGAGTGTTTCAACCAGTGCAACAAACAGACTCTATATAAACCGGATTGGGAAACAGGAGGAATCTGTGATAAGTCTAAAAAAACACTATTAATATTTAGCTAATATGGGTCTTATAAACCGCATATTATTTGTTAAAAATTTATTCGAAATTTTCATACCAATTTCATGTTGATCGTTTTCGAATATTTTTTCTACTAACTTGGCTAAATCTTCTTCTTTATATCTAGGAATAAACCCATTGTCCATCATCCCCCACATTATTTCAGATATTTCTTTTGGATAATTATCTACATGGAATAATAGATATTCAATAAAAAACATCTCGTCACCAAGATTTAGATGAGAAGCAGAAAAAATACACCATTCAACAATTTTTTCATCTATTTTATCCACTAGAACTAACCAATTAGATAATCTAGATATAACAGATCTATATGACTCAAGTTTACTTGGATCATTAAGTAGAGAGTATAATTTCTCCCAAAGATCAATTACCTTATTCTTCATTTCTTTAGTTAGAGAATCTCGCACACGCCAAATGAACCAAACCAAAGAGGACAGAAACTTGCCTTTTTCCGTTTCGATTATTGTGTTTAAAAACGGTACTTTTCCTTTTTCAATATCATTCAAGTAACTAACGCAAGCATGTTGAACAATTCGATCATACATTATTTCTTTATCAAAATCCCAAGACATGGCTAAATTGTAAAAACCTTTAGTGATTAATAACTTGTATAAATCAGAATGAAGCGAATTTGAATAGAAAAGATAGCTACCAAAACATAGTTTCATTAGATTTTGATTAGTAGTAAATATTGTATTTAGATTGGTAATAACCCAAGTTTTATCTAAATAATAGAGATTTGGTAAAAATCTTCCTAATGTTACTTGATATTCAATTGTGCGAGGCTCTGTTTTAAGTAAATTTGTAAAATATTCTTTAATTTTTCTTGTCCATCTATAATTTAGATCTTCAACTTCTTTTACACGTCGTAAAGATAAAACAAGCATAGCAGAATAGATGTTTCCTAAAGTTGAGTTAAGAACAGAAGTAACGACATCACCATGATCAATAAGATCGCTTTTTGTAACATTCGCGATTTGAACCAATAGATCTTCTAATCGATCAAATTGAGTTGATGAAATAATATTATTTTCATCTCTAAAAATTGCAGTAAAAATATCGGATATTTTTTGATTTACTACATTAGCAGATAAATAACTATTTGAAGGACTCCAGTAATCATCTGTATCAATTAATCTCTCTACATACGTAATTAAATCTTCAACATCAGGTACAAGATGATCATTAATTAAATTCAATATTTTTGAAAACAAAGCATTTTGATATTCAATTCGTAAAGCTATGAAAATTTCAGGATTCTCTAAATAACGCTGATAATGAGTCTCTACTTCTTTTTTAAACCCACCAACCGCTTTATTTTCATAATAGTCATCCATGGGGTCGCCAGAAAAAACAATTTTATTTAATTCAGCAACGATTTCCTCATCCGTTAAATCTTTAAAATCAAAATACTTTGATTCTGTAGGACCAAGAGAAACTATACCAGAAGACCAAACAGACCATCCAGGATGTTTTACTTCATTCGGGTTAATTTCATTATACCTATAATATTCTTCTAAAATTACTGAGTTTTTAGAATTAAGCAGTGGGAGTAGCCATTCTTTTACGCTAATTGCTATAATTAATTTAATATCCTTCTCTGATACCGCTTTTTTCATTAAGGCCTCATTGAGTTTAATTTCAAATTCTCTGATCCATTGTAAGATTTTATTGATTTGAGTATCTGTAAATTTATCTGAATTATTTTTAAAAAGTACATATAATTCATGCTTAATCTCTGAATCTAAAATGGGATTATGATCAAACTTCCAAAATAGATGGTTTAATTTATCGTAAAAAACATCAATAACATGAAGACTGATCCTATTAAAAATACTATGTTTTGATTTAAGCAAATTATCTATGGTCTTATCAAAGTCTTCGAAATCTGTATTAAAAAGAACATCTCTAAGTAAATAAGCCATCAAACATTCGTATTTATCAGGAAATTGGATCTGATCACTAAACTCGATAGAAGGTACAGATACTATATTATAGCGAAAATTATCTTTTTCTAAAGCACAGATTATTTGATTATATATAACATCGAATAATTTTGAACCACATAATTCAATTATGTTCTCCCTTCTTTCTTTGATAAGCTTTGAAAACCAAAAATCATCCATGGAGGGATATAATTCATTAAAACCAATTACATCAACAAGTACCGGTTCTGATATTATTTCCATCAAGGGGAGTAATAGATCACTGCGTTCGTATTCTATTAATTTTGGAAGTACTGTTTTTTCTATTTCAGCAGATATTAATATTTTATCATCGTTTGATATTAGAGAATCTTTAATAAACATAACAAATTGTGTATCATAGTATTTCTCTGGTAAATTAAATATAATTTTAATTATCATATAATCTACATAATATGGCTTAATTTCCTTATCAGAAACTACATGGTTTTTTAAATATGGTTTTAATACGTCCAATAAATCCAAAGCATATTTATCGTCGTTAGTATCATCGATATTTTTTGAATAATTTAAAAAGAAATTTAAACATCCAATATAATGCTCTTTTTTAAATGGATAAAATAAATTACGATCATTTATCTCTTTAAGCCAATGAAAAGGATTATTAGTTGTCGATAATTTATCATAAAAAGAGTTTTTGAATGTTTCATTTGTATTTATCTTAAAAAATATCTCTTCAATTTTATCCTTCATACTCATCAACAATTTCCTCCATCTCTGATATATAGTCATATAACATAGGAGTTGTTTGTGTTATGATTTTATGCCAATATTCTATAACTTCATATAATTGATTATAGCCGTTCACATCTTTAGAAAAACCTATCACATCGACTCCCATTGAGTTAAAATATATTTTATCAAGATTAAATAATTCAGTTTGATTTGAAAAATAGGGTCTCAAAATATAGTGTCTAGTTCCATCTATTTTACCTAGCTTTGTAATCATAAAATCCAATAATTCAAATTCACTCATTCCATACCCAATAAAAATAATAGTATATTCCTCGAATATTCTTTCTATAAATGTTTTAAAGGCTGGATTATTATAAAGATTCATATATTGTGGAACAGTTAATATACTGTTTTTTATATCACATAAAGATCCATGTATTTTGTATAATTTATTACGATAAATACTAGTAGGCTCTATTTTATCAAAAAAATGTATTAATCTACCACCTAGAAATTGTTTATTAAAGTGATTGTCAAAATTTGTAGTAATATATAATGCATCCATCTCATTTAAAAAATTGTATACGTTATATCGATCTATCTTTTTTTTACAACCTTTAAATGCCCCCCATATTTTTAACAAAAAGGACGCTTCATCCTTATTATCAACAAAGATTTGATGACAAATAGTGATAACTTTTTTAGGATCATCATCTTGATCTAACAATTGTTTGGATGTTATGTCAATATAACCATTCTCATAACAACAATCAACCAATAATTTAGCCAATTTACCCCAACTAGGACAACCAAGTAACCGTGAAACTCCGGCACCGATAAAAAAAGCCACCTTTTTACTCAGCATTTCACTTAAAAGACGTTCAGGAATCTCAGGAGTATCGACAATTAAATCGCCCATATAGGTTCTCTACACAATCGCACCATATTTAATATTTTACATCCATGTATAAATTAATAAAAATATCTTCATCCATAAAGTAAGCACTGGACGAGTCAGATAGGTTCACAGACCAAGTCGCCACCGAGATGCTTACCGTCGGACATTTCTACCGCGTAGAGGAGTACCTCGTGAACATGTTGGGGGACTCCGAGGGTGCCCACAAGTACGACTCGACGCGCCCCGACTACACGGAGAGCCTGAAGAAGTAGCGGGCTCTAACTTTTTATCAGGGTATATATTTCGCGGTTTCCCTAGAGTCTGATCCTGCTTCATGAAAACCGTCTTCATCTTAGCCCTGGCCGTGCTGACGTTGATGGTCGGAGGAGCATGGGTCGCATCGAAGAACGGAGAAGAAACAGTGATGGAGAAAGACAACCCTGAGGACCTGGAGGGTCTGGAGACCGCGACCTTCGCCGGCGGCTGCTTCTGGTGCATGGAGGCCGGCTTCGAGGAGGCTGAAGGCGTTGTGGAGGCGGTTAGCGGCTACACTGGCGGCTCCACAGAGAACCCCACATACGAGGAGGTATGCACGGGGAGGACCGGCCACTACGAGGCGGTGCGGGTGTACTACGATCCCGAGAAGATGAGCTACAGTGAGCTGCTGGGCGTCTTCTGGAGGAACGTGAACCCCACAGATCCCGGCGGACAGTTCGCTGACCGGGGCCCCCAGTACAAGACCGCGATATTCTACCACAGCGAGGAGCAGAGGAGGCTCGCCGAGGAATCAAAGAAGATGCTAGACGAGTCCGGCAGGTTCACGGACCCCGTGGCCACCGAGATCCTCCCAGTTGGACCTTTCTACCGCGCCGAGGAGTACCACCAGGACTACTACAGGAAGCAGGCGTCCAGGTACCGGATATACGAGAAGCTGTCCGGCAGGGAAGGCTTCATAGAGGAGAACTGGAAGGACACGGAGTAGGCTTCCGGCTGGTAACCTTCATAATCCACCCTTCTATATCGTCTCCATGATGAGCACGGACGACGAGCTTGAGAAGATAAAGCAGCAGATGCTGAAACGGATGATGACCCCCACACCAGCTAAGCCTAAGATACTGCGGGACGGGCAGGTGAACGAGCTGACGGACGCGAACTTCCGGCAGGCCATGTCCGAGGCTGATAAGCCTGTGCTTGTGGACTTCTGGGCGGAGTGGTGCGCCCCATGCAAGATGATGGCCCCGGTGATCCACCAGCTGGCGGCGGAGTACGCGGGCAGGGCGTACATGGCGAAGCTGAGCGTGGACCACAACCCGGGTACGGCTGCACAGTACGGCGTCATGAGCATCCCCAACTTCATAGTGTTCAGGGGCGGCCAGCCCGCGGGGCAGACGGTGGGCGCGGTGGGTAAGCCGGGCTTGGTGCAGCTGATCCAGCGCGGCCTAGGTTAGAGCTTTAATAGATATCCACATCCTTCAATACCATGGCTGATGTGGTGAACCGGGAGCACGTGATATCGTTTCTCGGCGGTTTCCTCGTCGGCAAGATCATAGGCGCCCTGGTGAGCATGCTGCCCATCTGGGGCTTCTTCCTCGAGGACCCCTCGCTCGCCGACATACTGTTCGAGGAGTTCGTCTATCAGCTGCTGGCCTTCAACCTCTACCACTACGCCCTCGCCGTTATAGGCGGCCTCATCCTAGCCATATGGACCGAGGGCAGGCGCTTGGAAGGAGAGTGAAGGGTTCAGGCGTATGTTTGATCATAGAAAGCGTCTGTTTCGTGGATGAATGGTCAACGTGCGACGTCGACGGGTTTAGGGTTCAGGAGCTTTATCAGCGCCTCTGGCTTCATGCCCACGATGAACCCCCGCCTCCCCGCGTTGATGTAGAGGTAGGGTAGGCCCAGTATCGTGGACTGGACGATGACTGGCAGCCGCCTCCTCGCGCCGAAGGGGCTTATGCCTCCCACCGTGTAGCCGGTGAGTCGCTGCGCGTCCCTCACGGTCGTCGTCTTCACGTTCTTGGCGCCCATCGTACGCGCCAGCTTCTTGAGGCTCACCTCCTTCTCGCCGTGCATGAGCACTATGAACGGGTTCCCTGCGTCGTCTTCCATGACCAACGTCTTGACGACGGCGTGTTCATCCACCCCCATCTGCCTAGCCGCCGCGACGGCGCCGGACTCCCTGTAGTCGTACAGATGCTTAGTGTACTCGACGCCCGCCTCGTCGAGTAGCTTCGAGGCCGGGGTAACCGGTAGCTTCGGCAACTCTGCCACCACGTCACATATATTAGGTGCCTATTTGTGTAGTTTGGCTTTCAGCAAACGACGCCCTTTCTGGACGATTTTCTGGCCTCCCACGTCGAGCCCAGTCGTTTTACTCGATGTACAAACGTTTAATATTAAAACAATTAATTCATTCGGAGGAGTAAAACCCATTGATCGAGATACGGTTCCACGGCAGAGGAGGACAAGGCGCAGTCACGGGCGTAAGGATGCTGTCCTCAGCCGTTCACATCGACGGCAAATACACTCAGGCGATACCTCAGTACGGCACGGAGCGCAGGGGGGCGCCTGTCGTCGCTTTCTGCAGGATAGCCGACGAACACATCAAGGAGAGGGACCTGGTCCACGAGCCTGACATAGTCGTCGTCCTGGACCCCCTGCTGGGCCGATCCGTCGACGTGACCCAGGGGCTGAAGGAAGACGGCTTAGTACTGGTTAACCACCCGGGGACATACATGGACGCAGGGCTCTCCGGCGGCTTCAGGGTCGCCACAGTAGACGCGACCAGGATAGCCCTCGAGACTCTGGGGAGGCCTATAACCAACACGGCTATACTGGGGGCGTTCGCCAAGGTCACGGGTCTAGTCAACCTGGCCTCCCTTGAGGAGGCGGTCAGGAGGGAGTTCCCCGAGAGGATAGTCGAGTCCAACATCCGGGCAATGCGTGAGGCCTTCGAGGCGGTCTCCGAGCCCGTGGACGCCTCAGACGTCCCGAAGACGGAGCGTGCGGAGACGAAGTCATCGGAGCCCATCATATCGTATTCGAGGGACGTGGCCGACTGGCGACTGTTCCGCCCCGTGATCGACGGGGACACGTGCGTCGGCTGTAAACGTTGCTGGGTGTACTGCCCAGAGACGGCTATCAAGATGGTTGAGAGGAAGGCCGAGGTAGACTATCGTTACTGTAAGGGCTGCGGCATCTGCGCGGAGGAGTGCCCGGTGGGTGCGATAGAGATGAAGCTGGAGGAGGCTTGAAGCGTTGAAGTCTGAAGTGATGGTCGGGAACAAGGCGGTGGCGTACGCGGTGAAGCTCGCTAGGGCGAGGCTCATCTCCGCCTACCCCATAACGCCGCAGACGACCATAGTGCAGTATCTCTCGGACATGGTGGCGAGCGGCGAGCTGGACGCCGAGTTCGTCAACGTCGAGGGCGAGATAACCGCCCAGATGGTGTGTATGGCGGCGTCCATAACGGGGGCGAGGGTCTTCACCGCCACCTCCGGGCCGGGCTTGCTGTACATGCACCACGCGCTTCACGGCACAGCGAGGTACAGGCTGCCCGTGGTGATGGCGGTCGCTAACAGGGGTGTCAGGACCATGGGGCCGGATCACACAGACCTGATGGCCCAGAGGGACACGGGCTGGATTCAGCTGTACTGCGAGAACAACCAGGAGGTCCTTGACACCGGCTTGATGGCGTACAGGATAGCCGAGGACGAGAGGGTCAGGCTGCCGGTCGCCTTCGGCCTCGACGGGTACGTCCTGAGCTACACGGCGGAGCCGGTCACGATACCGGGGCAGGAGGAGGTGGACGAGTTCCTGCCGCCCTACAAGGGTGACTACCCGGTGCTCCCTGAGAACTTTGACGCGGAGATAGAGGAGTACAAGAGGCATTGGAGTCAGGGAAAGAGCATCGACGAGCCTTTTACCCCGCTCCCCGCCGACGAGAGCTTCTCCCACCTGACCATGGTGAAGTGGGGCGGCGGACACGACCTCCAGTGGAGGTGGCGGGCCCACCAGGAGGCCATGACCAGGGCGAAGAAGGTGATCAAGGAGGTCGACGAAGAGTACGGCAGGCGTTTCGGGAGAAGCTACGGGGGGCTCGTCGACGAGTACCGCTGCGAGGACGCGGAGGCCGTCATAGTGGCCATGGGCACCATAGCGAGCACGGCCCGGGCCGCCATAGACAGGCTGAGAGGCGACGGGAAGCCGGTCGGCCTCGTCAAGCTGAAGGCTTTCAGGCCGTTCCCGGCTGAGGAGTTCGCCAGGATAGGGGAGGGCGTGAAAGCGATAGGCGTGCTGGATAGGAACATCTCCCTCGGTGAGGGAGGCGTGGCCTTCAACTCCATCCGGAGCGCCATGTATGGGCTGGATGAGCGCCCGGCGATCCTTGGCTACCACGTCGGGCTAGCCGGGAACGAGGTCCGGGTACAGGACATCACGAGGATAGCGGAGAGGACGCTGAAGGCGGCGAGGGGGGAGAAGGTGGAGCCCCTCGTCACGTGGGTATAGGAGGTGTATGATGTGAGCAAGAAACTTAGCATAATGGACATCCCGGATGAGGAGGCGGTTTGGCCGGGGAACCCGGCGTGCCAGGGCTGCGGCGGGTCCATCGTGGGCAGACTGGTGTATAAGGCGCTGGGCAGGAACTCGGTGCGTGTGGAGGTCGCGTCCTGTGCGCCGGGCTTCATGAACATCAGGGTCCCGAGCTTCTACGCGCCGGCGTTCGAGGGGGCCGCCGCGTTCCTCACAGGCCTCTCCCGCGGCTACAAGCTGATGGGGAGGGAGGACGTGGTCGTGGCGGGGCTGATCGGGGACGGGGGCACCGTGGACATCGGGTTCCAGGGGCTCTCGGCTGCCGCGGAGAGGAACGAGAACATCTTCTGGTTCACCTACGACAACGAGGCCTACATGAACACGGGCGGCCAGAGGAGCAGCTCGACGCCTCTGCTGGCGAGGAGCGCCACGACGCCCATAACCGAGAAGAGCCGCGGCAAGAGCGAGGCGAAGAAGAACCTTCCGTTCATCTTGGCGCTTCACCGTGTGCCCTACGTCTCAACTGCGTCGGTGGCCTACCCGGAGGACCTGGTGGCCAAGATACTGTACGGCAAGGGGCTGAAGGGTTTCAGGTACATGCACATACACGCGCCGTGCCCCACCGGCTGGGGGTTCGACCCCAAGGACGCGATAAAGGTGTCGAGGCTCTCGGTGGAGTCGGGGCTCTGGCCCCTCTACGAGATAGAGGGCGGCAGGCGCTTCAGGCTGACGTACAAGCCGAGGGAGCTGGCTCCGGTCTCGGAGGCGCTGAAGATACAGGGAAGGTTCAGGCACCTCACCGAGGAGGAGACGGACACCATCCAGCGGATCACCACGGATAACTGGGACAGGCTCCTCGCCCTCGACGGCGGGGAGATATGCTAGGGGGCGCCGGGGTGACGCTGGTTTGACTGGGCTCCTCGATGGGGTCAGGGTCCTCGACCTGAGCCACGTATACTACGGCCCCTACACGACGATGATCCTGGCCTCCATGGGCGCCGAGGTCATCAAGATCGAGCCGCCGTGGGGCGAGATGTCCCGGCTGTACCCTCCGCTGGTGAACGGCGAGAGCTCGCCGTTCATGTACCTGAACAGGTGCAAGAAGGGGGTCACCCTCAACCTGAAGAGCGAGGAGGGGAAGACCATCTTCTTCAGGCTCCTGGAGAAGTCGGAAGTCGTCGTCGAGAACTTCAAGAGGGGCACCATGGAGAAGCTGGGGCTGGGGTACGAGGAGCTGCGGAAGAGGAGGCCGGACATAATCTACGCGGCTCTCAGCGGCTTCGGCGTCGACGGCCCCTACCGGGACCGACCCAGCTTCGCCCCTGTCGCGGAGGCCATGTCCGGGTGGATGAGGCTCACAGGCGACCTGGTTGACCCGGAGGGGCCGCCCATCAGGCCGGCGGAGTACCACGGCGACCTTGACCCGGCTCTGTGGGCGGTGGTGGGCATACTCGCGGCCCTAAGGCACAGGGACCGCACCGGGGAGGGGCAGCTTGTGGACGTCGCCCAGCTCGACTGCATGATAGCGCAGACGGGTATACCCATCTCCAACTACCTTGTGGAGGGAAAGCTGGCGTGGGAGATCTGGAGGGACCGGCCCACCGTCGCCATAATGTTCGGCTTCTTCAGGGCGTCTGACGGTTATGTCTACGTGGCGGCGGAGGGCGGCCAGGTGGATCGGCTCAAGGAGCTAACGGGCAGCGATCTGGAGTCGAACGAGGATCTGCAGCGGTGGGTCTCGGACAAGGAGGTGCGTGGCGTCGTGGACGCCCTCGTCGGGGCGAACGTGCCCGTGGCTCCCATATACCAGCTGGACGAGGTGGTGGAGGACCCCCAGGTCAAGGCTCGTGGGATGATCGTGGAGGTGGAGCACCCACGGGCGGGGCTGGTTCGTCAGCCCAACTTCCCTGTCAGGTTCTCGAGGACGCCGGCCGCCGCTGGTGCGGCGCCCATGCTTGGTCAGCACAACGAGGAGATACTCTCCGATCTGCTTGGCTACGGCGCGGAGGAGATAAAGGCGTTGAGGAAGAAAGGGGTCATCACCTGACCCCTTTTCCATCTTTCATACTAGACATTGATTGTTTTACCGTCGACAGGCTTGGCAGAGATTCTGGGTAGTTGAGGCTATTCCTTGGCTTCGTCTCAGGTGAGCATCAGCGGGCCGGTCATTGTTATCGCCGACCAGAATATCAGGTCGCCTAGGAACAGAAGGTCCGCGACCTCGTGAAGAGGCTGAGGGCGACAGATACAACTAGGATAGAGACGTGTATCCTGTTAACATCAGAGGAAACGAGGTATCGTTCCCTCTAATCACCAGAAAAAGCCGTGAAAAAAATGGTTTAGAGTTCCGTAAGGTCGATGGTCTCGGCCCTCGGCGCGTTCAGCTTAACCGACTCCACGCCGTTGTGGCACCCCTGCCTCGTCTTGTACATCTGGCTCGCCGCGATGATCTCGCGGTTGGACGCCCGTAGCCTGAACCTGCACATGCCGGCGACGTCGTCGTAGACCTCGAACCTGTCCGCCACCGCGGCGTTCCTCTTCACCGAGTCGATGCCGCCTAGCGCCCCGTCCTTAGTCTTGTACGCCTCGCTGACCGCGATTATCTTGTTGTTCGGCGCCTTCAGCCGGAACCGGTACTCCCCAGCGGCGTCCTTGAAGACCTCGAACCTCGCCCAGTACCTGCGCCCGGCTGCCGGCGCGGCCCGCGACGTCTCGAGGGTCTCCGCCGCGTCCTCGTCCGTGACCTCCTTCTCCTCTATGTCGAAGGCGGGGCTGTTCACGGCCTCGTACCAGACGCCGAGGGGCTCCAGCGCCTCGTCGATCCTCCCGTAGAGGTCATGTATCTGCGTCAGCGTCGGTATGGTCCACCACTGGTAGTAGAAGTCGAAGCGCCCCAGCCTTAAGCTGCTGTCCGCTATGATGTTGCTGCACCTCTCCCTGCTCACGACGTCGCTCGACATCTTGAAGTAGTCCACCGTGTTCTCGGCGGTGTAGAAGTTAGCCGGGTAAGTCTCTATGAAGGTATCCATTATGCACACCTCGGGCATCTGCCACCCCACCTTCTCCAGCGCCCTCAGCGCCTTGCCGAGGGGCGGCCCGTATAGCTTGATGAACGTCCTCATTTTATCTTCGAAATATAGTGAAAAAACATGATTAATAAACATTCACATATACACGCCCGGGGGCACGTGCCCCGCCCATCACCCAACTATATGGTTATTAACTGTGAAATCCATGAGAACCTTGGTGTTTTCTGTGAGTGAGGAAGTATTCAAGGAAATGCTGTCCGAGCTGAAAGCCATCAAGGAGTCACTGGCCGCCAAGCCGGCGGCGCCGCCACCCCAGCCCGAGGGACTCGTGGAGGAGTTCAAGTCCTTCCTGTCCAAGTACGGCATCGTGGGCCTCGCCATAGCCTTCATAATAGGCGGCGCCGCGGGGAAGCTTGTGTCCGCCCTCGTCTCAGACATAATAATGCCCGTGATAACCTTCTTCATACCCGGGGGCGGCTGGGAGGAGGCCGTCTGGAGCGTCGGCCCCGTCGTCTTCGCCGTGGGCCGCTTCGTGGGTTCCCTGATAGACTTTCTGGTGATAGCCTTCGTCGTGTTCTGGCTGATGAAGGTCCTGGAAAAGACGCCGCTGAAATAACCCCAACTATTTCTTATCATCAACCACGTGCCCCACTGCATAGAAACTTTGGCGCAGGCACCCGCGCCTCCATATCTATAGCAAAAAAGGGAAAACCGCGGAGCGCTGAAAAAACGCGTTATAGTAGATACCCTACTACAAGGAGCTAGACCCAGACCGTCTCAAGCAGCCGCAACGCGTTTCCGTCAACCAGAACAACGAGGAGATGCTCTCCTATCTGCTTGGCTACGGCGTGGAGAAGATAAGGGCGTTGAGGAAGAAAGGAGTCATCACCTAGTTCCCTTTTTACCGGGCATTTGTTACTAGAACCGTCAACAGACTTTAACGTAGGGAAGCCGGGTAGTCGAGGCTATTCCTTTCCTTCGTCTCTGGTGAGCATCAGGGGCCCGGTCATCGTTACCGCCGACCAGAATATGAGGTCGCCGAGCATCGCGTTCAGCTCCACGGTCCACGTGTCCACGGGGCCCGCTATGGTGACCATCTGGTGTCTCCCCCATGTGAATGGCAGTCCGTGGCGGGTGTATACGTTGTCCGGCATGCTCGCGGTGAAGCCGTAGACCATGAAGACGATCATCGCGACTGACGCGGCCACGGCGTAGCCTATGACGCATTTTCTGTCCATGGTTCTCGGTGAGTGGCCGCCGTTTATCAGGTTTGTTATATGTCTCGCTGTCTGATTCTATTCCATGCCTACCACGCTTGACGTCGGCAACTTCTTCCTGTTCCTCTCCGGTTTCCTCATGTTCTACACGGCGTACAGGGACAGGGAGGTGCTGAAGGGCTACAACCTGGCCGGCACCTTGATGCTGGTCCTGGGCATCGGCTTAATAATCGTCTTCTATGTGCAGGAGGGTTACTGGGTCAGCGTCTTCCTCACCCTGCCTAACTACGGGTACTGGCTGGTGGTAGCGGCGGCTCTCATAAGGATGAGGATGAAATAGCTTCGATACAAAAATATTAGTTTGTTCCACATGACACGGATATTGAATTTCTCTAAATAACAACAATGCTGGGTTGTATATAATTTCTGCTTTTATAAATAAGTTTTAAGAATTTAGATATATGTCGCGCGCGCACCTAGAATGCGTATCAATTTTTAGATTTCATTTAACTAATTTTTCTAACATATACTCGAGATTTGATTCGTTATTTTTACCAAAAATAAATAATGCAGTATCTAATGATGATACATCTAATTTAAGACTTTCAGAAATTTGTTTTAAGATATAAAACATCTCTTTTTGTGAGGATGTTTCTTCAAACAACCCAATATATTTTAAAATTCTAGATACGTGAATGTCAGGTTTGAAAATATTTACTCCAATATTTTTTAAAAAATGAAATATAGTTATATTTCCTATACCCTTAAATCCAAGTTGATTTTTTATTTCTGGTATCATATTATAAATGTTTAATTCATCCATATTTACTATCGCTTTAAGGATGCCTTTTAATCCTATATTTTGTAAAGAAATATTAATATGCGCTATTCTATGGGCGTTATATATACAAAATTTTGCTTTATTTATGTTATTAAAATTACTTCTCTTACATATTAATTTTGCTGATGAATATGAATCTTCATATTCTTTGGTTATTGTTTCTAAATTAAAATTATAATATGCTTTTGTTATGTTAGGCCAATATTTTTGAATTATAGTATTTTTAAATCCACTTGAATAAATAACCCAACATATTTCTTGATATATTTTATTGTCATCCATTTCATCAAATTTAATACTTTTATAATGTTTAATTAATTCCTCGCACTCAAAATATTTGCTAATAGAATATTCATATATTTTATCAATATATAATGTATATTTTTTATAACATTCATTGGTCAAATTAATATCATTATTTGTATTTCGTACTTCTTGAATGAAAGCATTCAAATTAATCCAACATATTTTTATAAATCATTAATTCTATATGAATTTAACTGAACAGAAATGGTAAAACCAGCGCTCTATGTATTAGCCAGCGGTGGAATTGATTCAACGGCACTTCTTTACTTTTATAAGTCGCATTATGAAATACCCAAAGCTATTCACTTTCAATATAATCAACCCAATAATGTATCAGAAAAAAAATCTATTGATGCAATATGCGAATATTATGATTTAGAGTGTTCTACCTATAACTTTGGTTTTCCTATAATAAAAAATAATTACGAATTTTATGGAAGAAATGCTTTATTCATATTGTCTGCAGCGTCGATAGTTGGTAGTCCATCTCGAATATCTCTGGGGATTCATTCTAGCACTAGATACTATGATTGCTCACCAGGTTTCATAACAAAAATGCAAGAGATATTAGATGGTTATTTTGCAGGAACTGTTCAAATTGAAACACCTTTCATTAATTACTCAAAAAAAGAAATTATTAAATATGCACTAAAAAGTAATGTACCTTTCCCTTTAACATATAGTTGTTTAACTAAAAATGCGCCTCCTTGTGGTAATTGTCCGTCCTGTAAAGATCGGGTGAAATATCTTGAGAATTAATGATTCTTGTAAAATGAGAAGAATAAGAAAAACTAACGTTGAAACACCTCTTATAGTACCCTCATTTTCGAGTGCTATTTCTCAAGACCCTTCAGAAATTGGTAGAATTCACAATAGTATTAATGAATATATTTTTGATGTGAGTTTAATAAGTGCTTATGATTTATATTATAATTATATTCCCGTAGAGAATGTTTCATGGTCTAATTTGGTTTTTTTAGATTCTGGTAAATATGAGACTGATTCTTTACAACATTCAAAATTATTAAAAAAATGGAATCGAGATTTATATTTAGAATTAATAAAAAAATTAACTCCCTTAAATCAATTCATTATTGTAAACTATGATCAAAAAACTTCAACGGAAACTCAATTAAATTCCGCGAATGTTTTTTTTGATAAAATAGACCATATTGAGTTTACAAAATGTTTTTTATATAAACCATTGAGTAAAAAATCTTACATTATAAGTATAAGGGATATTCAAAAAAACATAGATTTATTTTCAGATTTCGATATAATTGGATTTGCTGATAAAGAAATTGGTAACTCATTTTTATCACGATGTGAAACTATAGTAAAGATACGGGAAATATTGTTTGAAAGTGAAATATCTACCCCAATTCATATTTTTGGTTGTCTGGATCCTTTAACAATAATTTCATATTATTTATGTGGTGCCGATATTTTTGATGGATTAGCCTGGTTGAAATATACGTTTCATAATAATTTTGCGCTATATTCTAATAACTATTCATTAATTAAAAATCAATGGACAAATACATATGATAATAATACAATGTTAAATTCTATCGAGAATCTTAATGTCTTAAATCATTTATCAAAATGTCTTAGACATTTTTGTAGAACTAAAAAATTCGAATCATTAAATATTGAGGAAAATATTTTACATCAAATAAAAACTTTAACAGGGACTGCAGGTATTGATTATTAGGTGTTGTTATGGGTGCTGGGTCTACGCCAACATGGCCAACGAAAGTCACTCCTAGGGATTTAAAACAAGATTCAATTGACCAGAAGGATATAGGGGCCTATAATTCAGAAATTAATACCCATCTTCAACAATTATTATCTGATTATAATAATAGAGACACTGATAGGATTCAAACTCATATAGATACAATATTAGCTGCTTTATCCAAAGATGAGATTGGTAATATTCAATTGCTTTATGGAGGATCTATTGCTAAACACACATACGTCGATGGACTAAGTGACATCGATATTTTAGGGATTATCGATAAAACAGAATTAGCAGGAAAAAATCCAGAAGACGTACTCAATTATTTTGAAGACCTACTACGTAGAAGACTCCCCAATACGGATATACGAAAAGGTAAACTTGCTATTACCATCTATTTCTCTGATGGTTGTGAAATCCAAATACTTCCAGCCTTAAAAACTGCAACAGGAATTAGAATAGCAAATCCAGATACTCAAACATGGAGTAATGTTGTTAGACCAGATAAATTTGCTACCAAACTTACATCGGTCAATCAACAAAATAATAATGGAGTAGTTCCTGTAATCAAACTCTTCAAAGTGATATATTCGGAACAACCCAAAGATGCTCAATTAAAAGGATATCATATTGAATCTCTAGCAATCGAGGCTTTTTCAAATTATGATGGACCAAAAACAAGAAAGGCAATGTTAATGCATTTAACTGAATATGCATCATCCGCGGTTCTAAGTTCCATAAAAGACAGCACAGGACAATCAATTCATGTTGATGACTATTTAGGTGAAGAAAATAGTTTTCAGAGACAAAGGATGAGCAAAGCAATTAGTCGGATATATAATCAAATGAAGATAGCAGATTCAGAACAATCATTTAGCCGATGGCAGGATATTATAAGTTGAATCTCTATGCTAAACGTATTCAAATAGCTGGTAGTGCAGATGTGAATCAAAATTTACCTTATTCTCATCAGTTGATAAAGGAGTTAGTAATCGACTTTCTAGGAAAAAATGCTGGTTTTGTAGTTAATATTGGAAGAGAACCAATTATGAACGGTTATCCAACTATTTTTGATTGGACGATTTTAGAAACTGTTAGTCAATATTACAAAACTCATCATAATAAACCCGTGTCTACCCTTGGATCCTGTATCTTAGCTTTCGGTTTAACAAACTGGAAACGAAATATTCCTCAAGATAGGCAGCTTTTATGGACATATTTAGTTGAAAATAATCTTGTTGAAGTTATTCAATTAAAAGAAAATCATAGTTTTGGTGGAAAACTTAGAGACACTCAATCGTCTATGGCTGATCTATTGATAACACTTGGAGGAAACAGAGGGGTTCATCATTTGATTGATCTTTTCCTTCAACAAAAGAAACCTGTTATTTGTTTGAATATATCTTTAGGTATTGAGGAAACCGCATCTGAAATTCATTATAAAAGATTATGTGAAAACCCTGAATCATACTTAGAAACTGATGAAAATTACAATATTGGGGCTCGTCTGTCTCTTTTAAATCTTGAAAATCCACAAGATACTGGAAAAGTAATTGGTCTTCTTAATGATATAATTAGTCATATTCTACCTCCAAAAGCCTTCTTCATTAGATTAATGGATTCAGAACACCAAGATTTTTCAGAAGTTGAAAATTATTTTAGAATGATAGTTGATCCTGTTCTGGAAAAAATAGAATATAGACGATTTGAGTGTGGATTTGATCCCAGTTCGGAACCATTTATGAATTTGGAAATCTTTGATAATCTACATTATAGTTCTTTGGCTTTCGCAGATTTAACTGGTTTACGTTCAAATTGTTTATTAGAACTAGGCTATTCTCTCGGTCAACAGAAGAAGTACATAATTTCTGCAAAAAAGGATACTAAATTGCCGTTTGATACAAAAATGATATACTGTCATTTTTGGAATTTGGACAATGGTATTGAAGTTGAAAAAAAGAGGTTGGAGAAATTTATTCAACAACACATCAATAAAAAACCATTAATCTCTAAATGAATAACTAATTTTATACATTTTTATACATACAATAAATCATTAAATTTTCAATAACGTGTGTGCGCGCGTGAAATTGAGATTTTTTACTGATAGTGTGTTATTCAACTCCTCTTAAGGATGCGTTTAATAATTCTGCTATTTTTTCTGGGTCAGGAAATTTCCCAGTTTTTCTTGCTTCAATGAACAATTCCATTATTTGTATTACGCCTTTTTTCTGAATTAATGCTATATTATCTTGTACTTTATATAGTAATCCTTTTCGGAGAGTTTTATTTTGTATTTTAATTCCAACTATATCCCCTGAAATTGCTTTTGTTATTTTTTTATTATCTTTTTCTATTGAAATCGCTTTGTCTATATGTTTCCATTGACGATTGTATATAACCAATTCATCATTTTCTGAGACTTCGTTTTTAACATCAACTATTATAACATTTATTTTATTGAGGAAATTATCTATTTTTCCTACGTATATAATTGGTTTTAACTTGTTTTCTTTATAAAATGCATCTGCTTTTTCGCGAAGTTTTATTTCATCAAGTAAAAGTACATCTTCTTCTGAGAAATATCTTCTACCTAAATTTTTTAATGCAATTATGCTTTCGAAAGCAATTGCTATAATATCAATTGCCATATTTTTAGGAATGATTTCTTCCGGATTACTAATTGTATTATTTTCAATATTTACATATAGACACAGGTTTCGTAATTTTAATATCAAGCCTAATTCTGCTAAAATTAAATAATTCTCTATTAAACCACTTCCTAATTTTCTATAAGCTTCTGGATTAATTGAAAGTGAATGTATTAAAGATTTTAATGTTTTTTTATTATGATCCTTGTGTCCTTTCATTTTAAATTGAGATGATAAATCCTTAATTGAGAGCTCTGATATAGTTTCATCTTCTTTGAAATATTTCTCAGTTATTTCTTTCATTTTACTATTTGTTTTTTCTTTATTTTTTACATCTTCTTTTAATAATTTATATAATAACGGAAAAAGTTCATTTATATAACTAGAAATATCAAACTCATATTTTTTGGTCAAATTGTATAGATTGTTTGCGATTTCTTCAATGGCGGTTATAGCAAAAAAAACTGCAAGGTTATAATACTGTAATTCGAAGGAATCAATTGCCCTAGATAATAGGAAATAACTGTGTTGGAAAACTAATTTCCGATACTCTGAATGAGGTATGGTATCTGGTTTTGACATTTTATTGTACAAATAAAACTAATAAAAAATAAAGATTTGCATCCTTTAGGTATCCTGCCTTCTAAAGAGAAGTGTACACCAATTATTGCATTTTAGAGCCTCTGGAAGGCAATTTTCATAAGCCCAGAAAAACAAACCACTAGGTGGTTTTCATGAGGTTAAAGATACGGAAAACATCAAGCGGCACATACTACATACCAAGCATATCAATAAAACAGCTACGAGACATGTCAACCAAACAAAAAAGAAGATGGACCCTCAGCAAAGACCAGCAGAACCTTTACCTGGAAGCAGAATAGGCCACCACGTTTCACACGTGCCCCGCGCCCGCAGGAGCGGGGCAGTGAGGGCGCGTAGCGCGCCCGTTCACCTCCACCTCCTCAACACATATTTTTTGGATCGCGAAGAGGCGCCACCTCACCCACGGAGCAGCGCGGAGTGGGTGGCGCCGATGAGCGCAGAAAACAATGGCTGCCGCCCTCACTGCTGTGACTCTTTCAGCCTCTTCTCTACCTCTTCCTCTGTCGGCACGTCGCTGAAGTCGAATTCACCCTTCTTGATTATTCGGTTAATCAGTATAGCGTGAGCGGCTGCGGTGCTTCGCATCTCCTCACGGGATTCCTTCAAGTCTTTGTCGAGGGCCGTCACCTGCTCCTGTAGGTTATCTATCCTCGTCTTGTAGCTAGCGTTCTCTCCCTCTACCTGACTCAAAGCGTTCTTGAGGCTCTCAACATCAACTCGAAGCCGGTCAACCTTAGAAGCCTCCTGCTTCAGCCTCCAACCATTCACCGCCAGCCTCGGGAAAATCTTCTCACGATAAGTCCTCACAAGCGTCCCAAAGCTCACCGAGTAATTCGCCTTAGCGCTTTCCCTGAGGTGGCCCATGAGGATGTCTTTGATCTCCTCGTTCACCTCGCTGTCCAGTATCGCCTCGTTGTAGCTGTCCCGCAGGTCCTTGAATACGAGCTGGCCTCCCCTGTTCTCGCCCAGGGCCTTCAAGGACATGTCTTTGAAGAAGTGGTTCAGGTTCCTTGGCGTCATGCTGGTGCCCTGATAGCCCTCAAACACCCAGCCGGAGGTTGGTTTGCCTGATTCTACCCAGTGAGCCCTTAGATAATGGAGCAGGTCCGGGTTCAGAACGAAAACGTGTAGCGCCCCGGTTTTCTCCCTGACGTTCTCCACGTATACGAAGTCTCTTTGCTCTGTCTCGAAGTCTAGGTTCAGCCTTTCCCAAGTCAAGGTTACTATGTCTGCGGGGACGAGTCCGCACTGGTACCCGAATAATATGGCCAAGGTCTGCTGGTTGTTACCCAGCTCGATAATCAGCCTCATCTCGTCATTATCCGGGTACCGTTTGGTGGTTTCTAGGGCTTGGGCTAGCTCTGAGGCTGACTTGTCTGCTTTCTTCCAGAACGTGTTGTCTAGGTTCAGGTCTAGCCTGTTATTTGAGAAGAACCCGGCCACCCGGCTCAGGTAGTTCTTGATGGTGTTCGCCCCATAGTGGTGGTTGCTCAGGTATTGTTTGAACTCGTTCATGCGGTCCTCGTAGTAGAACCTGATTTTACGGTCCTCGTCTCTCAGGTGGGCTTCACGTTCACTGATTATCTCGTCTGGTGTCTTGTCTTCCCAGTAAAATAAAATGGGTAAAATGGACCGGTACCCGGTGAAGGTACCTTCCTCCACCTTGGATTTCACTGTCTGGACGGATTCATCATTCTCCCAGTCGGGGTGCTTCTCCTTCCACTTATCTACTTCCTTTCGGAGTTCCGCTTTCTTGGTTTGAGCTTCTTCCACATCCAACATTGGCTTTCATCTCACATTTATCATTTATCTAGATGTGAGAAATTCAATATCAGCGTCCCATGTAACAAAGAACACCCCCAGCCCAGAATTTTTTTTCTCGATATGACCAGTAACCTAACACAAACACCCAGAAAAGCCCCCGATCATACCCAAAAAACGCTTATTCCCTGTAACCAGGAACAAGACACCCGTCTCCCCAAACACAGTCCGCCTCAAACCCCCAAAAAAATTCACGGGATACACACCTACGGCGACAACTCTCACAAAAAAAAACGAAATAACCAGTAACGGAGAACAAACGCTCACAAGTAACCCGCAACAAGACGAGCCTAAACCACTTGCACACGGTTACCCGATGAAAATTATCCTAACGGATCTCCATCTCGATGTAGACCTCGTTGGGCACCCTGATCCTCATGATGCTCCGCATCACCCGGTCCCTCGCGTCAATCTCGATGAGGCGCTTATGCACACGCATCTCGTACCTGTCCCACGTGTTGCTGCCGTCCCCGCAGGGCGTCCGCCTCGTCGGAACCACAAGCTTCTTCGTCGGCAGCGGGATCGGGCCCACGATCTTCACGCCGATCCTCTTGGCGATGTTCTTGATCTCGTC
>Ga0265594_1001033_pt1 | contig 22170 bp, 19 predicted proteins | sample saktaG_11_FD_190147 | JGI IMG/M metagenome (GOLD analysis project Ga0265594, IMG submission 190147) | Saline water microbial communities from Sakinaw Lake, British Columbia, Canada - sak_2011_5_24_80m | ecosystem: Environmental > Aquatic > Non-marine Saline and Alkaline > Saline ... | reverse complement strand
AGAAATACTTATTTCATTGACAGATCAGGTGAAGTCCACAACTTTCTTGTCTTCAGGGTATTTAATATCTAAAAATCTCGTCTATCCGTTTAATACTCTATTTACCGTTAATTTCAAATCTTTTTACAAATTTAAATGTAATTCGGGTTTTAAAATTTTAAGTTTTTGTGATATCTCATAGATAGCTATATTTCTTCCTATGAGAAATTTTGTCCCTGTTGTGACGTTCTTACAGACAACAGTTACTCGAATCTGCCCATACGAGTCAGCCTGAATTTTATACGCATATAATTCTCCAGTATTTTTACATGGGACCAGAAAATCAGGGCATTCCGTTTTAAAAATAATTTTTTTGCTTTATATGATATTTTCGGAACTTTGCAAATGACCTTCCATCCTAAATTCTCAAGAGCATTTACTGTTTTGTTTGATGTATTTCCCTGGTCCTATATTATAGTCCCATTCTGGATCAAGAAATCCGGTAAACGAGGGATAAGATGCTGCATTGTCGTCATTGATCTATGATTTCCAGGGTGGATCATATGGGCTAAAGGTTGTTCGTCATACTTTGAGACCAAAAGAGAGATTAAACTGTTGTTCCCTCCAATTCTCTGCATTATGCCCTTTTTCAGCAATTGGACATGTATTCCCATGTGTAATTATTGAGGTCATATCATAAGCCAGAAATTCACGTTCTTCTTGAAATACAGTCAAGAGCTGCAAAAAATGCATCTCTGTCAGTTCCTTTTGGAGACATTTTTGAGAGTTCTGGGAGAGATGTGGCATCTATCCAGATTTACTTTCCTTCTCCTTTTATGGCAACAAAATCGATCAATTGCCTCAACCATGCGCATTTTTGTTGCTATTGACCACAAGACTGTTACATCAATCGTGAATGCCAATCATCCCTTTGTGTGATATTCAACCCTGCTTTTATCATTGCATCAGGATCATCATCTGTTCTGTAAGGGTTGGTAGAGAGATCTTGGGTAGAGAGATCTGCATATTGATAGGGTGTTGGTTTTGGTGCAACGGTGTTTTTGTCTGTCATTCCCAGAGCAGCCATAAGGTCGCCAAAATTCATTCCTTCAAAAGACTGATTGCCATTCGATTCGAGTTGGTTTAAGAATATAAATACCATTGAGAAATAATCGGTTTTTGTATCTGCACCAACACATGTATAGGTATCAGAGTCTAATGCGGTTGGTATCTCTTCATAGGCCCCACTCTCATATGCCTCTTTAAGATCTGCTGCCATAATAAACAGTATTCCTATGGTTCGTAGATCATCAGAAGATAGTGACGATGCCCCTTCATTTGTAAAGAAATTCGTTAATTCGTTTGATATCTGTTCATTTGACATCTCTGCTGCATAAATAGGGGATACACAGAATAACCCCATAAAGATAATGCAGATAAGAATACTGCGATAATGGTTACTATACCTATTTACCATGATATATCACTGTTTTATTCTTATAACAGATTAATGGTCTTTGTTTGAATCTGAAACCGGAATCGGTTTTGTTTTTGGAACGGTCTCATCAACAGGTGAATTTTTTGCTTGTTTTCTGCGTTTCTACTTTATCTATAAACTAAAATAAGATATGCACGATATTTTATAGGAATGCCCTTGAATACACAGAAGTAATACCATTTCAGTTGTCTGATTCAAAAATAATATAAAAAAGAGATTGCCAGGTTCAAGGGTTCATTCTGGCTTAACTATATCCTGTGTACGTTGGTCCCAGAGTGATAGGAGAGTTCACGTATTGTGAATACCAATCAATTCTCTGTGGGATATTCAACCCTGCTTTTATCATTGCATCAGGATCATCATCTGTTCTGTAAGGGTTGGCAGAGTGATCTTTGGTTGAGAGATCTGCATATTGATAGGGTGTTGATTTTGGTGCAACGGTGTTTTCGTCTATCATTCCCAGAGCAGCCATAAGGTCACCAAAATTCATTCCTTTAAAAGACTGATTGCCATTCGATTCGAGTTGGTTTAAGAAGATAAATATCATTGAGAAATAATCTGTTTTTGTATCTGCACCAACACATGCATAGGTATCAGAATCTAATGCGGCAGGTATCTTATCATAGGCCCCACTCTCATATGCTTCTTTTAGATCCGCTGTCATAATAAACAGTATTCCTATGGTTCGTAGATCATCAGAAGATAGTGATGATGCCCCTTCATTTGTAAAGAAATTCGTTAATTCTCTTGTTATCTGTTCATTTGACATCTCTGCTGCATAAATGGGGGATACACAGAATAACCCCATAAAAATAATGCAGATAATAATACTGCCATAACGGCTACAGTACTCATTTACCATACTGTATCCATAGTTCTGTTCTTATAACTGATTAATGGTCATCGTCATAATTGGTGACAGAAATTGTTTTCATTCCAGGATAGGAACAAATATTGTGCAAATTACGTTAATTACACAGTAAAAATTTTATTTTTCCTAAATCAGACTACAACCGGAATATCTCCTGCTGAAGCGAAGTAGATCTCTTCATACCGTTGCCAGAGAACGTTGACCTGGATGAAGAGGCTGATATTGCATTCTGATTGTGCTTGACATTGGAAGTCTTGCTACCGGGGCATATGATGACTGCCTGATAAGAACTGCCGTTATCGAGTTGAGAGAGACGGTAAATCGCGAACCGTCAGTAAACTCTAAGTTTAATGCTTTTCCTGATGAAGAGAGATGAAGAACTCCTGCTACACCAGTAAGATACTGCTTCCAATTCTGTCTGATATTCTCAATCCTGGCAGAGTATCTTCCTCTTACAGCACTATGCAATTCATCTGATCTGATGGCAAAATACTTTCCCTCTACCATGAGTTCAAAAACTTCTACTAAAGCTCCGTTCTGATCTATCGTTGCCATTCGTGATTTTTGTATATATCCTGCTTTTGGTAACATGTACATCACCTTGTTCTACTTCAAAGGTGTGAATTCTCACTATTTAAGGGCTTAATTAGCAGGGTGAAAGTAAAAAAGCATTTCAAAAATAAGATTTTTGAGGTTCATTTTGCAGGAATTTTTCCAATTAAGAATCATTACGTTAATTTTATTACTTTCGCGATTAAGGAGGGTTTACATGAAATGATATGCATCTTTCACAATAATTGTGTGTGACCAATCATTATGGTGTACAAAAAAAGGTCATTTTTTTACCATAGTACAGACCAAAAACCCGGTATTTCTTTAACGATATGATCTGCCTAACTCCTCAAGATCCTGCATAGACAGGGGGGTTGGTATGCAAAACTCCGTTGTTTGTATGATTTGTTGTGCAAGGACACGATATCTCTCTGCCTGATCACTTTGGGGTGCATATTCAATAACCGTTTTTCTATTAAGTTCTGCATCCTGTACGATGTCTGATCGTGGAATGTATGCAACCAGTCTGCTTCCAACTCGTGATGCGAACTCCTCAACCAGTTCTTCTTCCCGTAAAAGACCCCGTGCATTGCAGATTACTCCTCCAAGACGGCATCGGGGTTTAGTATTCCGTGCGAGACGTTCAATAGCTTTACAGATATTATTAGCAGCATACAAAGCCATCAGTTCTCCTGATGTGACCAGGTAAATTTCTTCTGCATATCCCTTCCTCATGGGCATGGCAAATCCACCACATACAACATCTCCAAGGACATCATAGACAATGATATCTGCATGGAGGACATCTAATCGTTCAAGCAGTTGAAAAGTGGCGATAATACCACGTCCTGCACAACCGATTCCAGGTTCCGGTCCTCCTGCTTCCACACACAAAATATCCCTGTATCCACTGTATACAACCTCTTTTACTGCTATTTCTCTATCCCCGCGTTCACGGACCTGATCCATTACGGTTGGTATCATCTCTCCATGCATGAGCATTCGTGTACTGTCCCGCTTGGGATCACATCCTATCTGCATCACGCTATATCCGTTTTCAGCAAAAGCTGCAGAAATATTTGCTGATGTTGTGGATTTTCCAATACCTCCTTTCCCATAGATAGCGATCTGTCTCATCATCTCATATGTTGTGGTTTACCCCATTTAGGTATACGTTACGGAGTCTGCAATCTGCATTCTCTACATCCAATAAAATGAATAATTTGCGATATAGGGTGACGCATGTACTATATTTTTAGTCAGTATCCGGTAATGTAGTATATATTTTCTCAATTAATATCCCGAGCAAGTTTTTTGTAGTTTCATTCTTTTTCGTTCATGAAAAGGAAGAGACTAGAAACCTGTGTAAAAATGTTTTTGTAAAAATCGATGAAATTTGCTGATGTAGTACTAAAGTGATAACTCTTCTCCATAATACAAAATGGTACTGATTATTCATTGGATGTAACAAAAAAATAATTCATTATAGGTATCTGCCGGGTCTTATTCTTGATCGCGAAATATACTAAAGATAAGAATAACTACTGGCATTACCTCTATTCGTCCTATCCACATGAGAATAAAGAAAATCCACTTACTGGCATCAGGTACTGTTGTTGTGAGATAACCGCCGGTTATACCACAGGTAGCAAAAGCTGATGTGACATCAAATAAAAGAGGTGCTATCCTGGTCATGTCAGGATGGATATGGAGCAGCATGAGAAATGCAATAAGTACTGTCAGAATAGAGAAGATAATCACAAGCATATTTTTAGAGACTTCGGTATCTGCACGAGAAGGGGGGATCCTTTCACCATCAATTTTTATTGGAATAAGAATATGTGGAGTGGCAAATGTTTTTCTAAGCCCCCATGTAAATCCCCGATAGACTAGTGCCAGACGCCGAAGTGTTATTCCCCCTGAAGTACTGACCGCTCCTCCCCCGATAAAAATGAGAATCAGAAGAATGAGAAAACTGCTCTGTTCCCATCCGATTATTGAACAATTCTGAAATCCGGACGTAGTGAGAGATGAGACAACCATGAATGCACTTTCCCTGATGGAAGTAGTTCCAGATATTTTCTGTAGGAAAAGAAGGTTAAAGAAAATCAGAATTGTCCCTGCAGTTAAGAGAATTATCATGGCACGTATCTGATCATTATGAAAAAAATTGATTTTTCTCCTTTCTTTTAAGAGAAAAAACAAGGGAAAAGGCAGAGCCGATAGAATTGTGATTATTATCAGGACTAATTCCAAATATGGATTGTTGTAAAAAGCAATATTTCCAGGATGAGGAACAAACCCCCCTGTACTCACTGCTGAAAGGGCGAGAGTAACACTATCCTGTATGGCCACCCCTGTTAGTGCCACAAGAAAAAATGCAAAAACGGTTAGGATACCGTAAATTACCCAGATGTCTCGCGCAATCCTGATAATTTCTTTGATAATGTTCTCATTACGGTATTCACTCCGTTCTTTGCCTGATAAAAATGGATTATTTCCTCTGGCAATGCATAACACCACTGAAACAATCCCAATTCCTCCTATCCACTGAAGATAGGAACGCCAGAAGAGAAGTGTATGCGGGAAATTATGTGGATCTGATATCATCGAAAAACTCGATCCGGTCCATCCGGCCATCCCTTCAAAAAAAGCATTTGTATATCCCATATTTGTTGCAAGAAGAAAGGGAATAGCTGAAATAATTGGTACAATAAGCCAGAAGAGTGCTATTGTACTTAATGCGGTGCTATGTCGGGAGTACTGTCTATCTCGGGAGAGAATCATCAGAATATACCCTAAAAATAGAAATATTGCTGGAACGAGTCCCATTGGGATAAGTAAATCCCATTCCTGGTATATAAAAATCAGTATCAGAGGGACTGCAGTAAACGGGGTTATGAACCGGAAAAGTGCCCCGGCATCTGAAAGAACGGTATTAAAGAACCTGTTCCGATACATCGTACAGATATCCTATCTGTGCGGGTATTACTGTTTTCATTCATAATTATAGTACCCGGCACAACGTCTTCTAATAATTAGGTGGTACAGAGGTTATAAGAAGGCGTCCACGCTGATCGCACTGCTTAGATTAAGGCAGACTTTCAAAAAGTTTAGTCATTAATTATATATACAGGCTGTGGCATTCCGATGGTGTTTCTCCTGTTAATGATACGCCATGACAAAAGAAGTCTCACCAGATCAATTGCATTGATAATCTTACATTCTGAAAAGATGTTAATGGGATGAACACCGGTCTGTTCTTCAATATTCTGTTCTATCTTTTTTACGGTCTCATGAAGTATCTCTCCATCAAACGTGAGAGTTCGTAACGATCTTGAATCTATAATTCTCGTACCGCAAAGAAGAAGAAAATCAAGATGGGATGCGGAGAGAAGAGAGAATATGTCAATATTAAGCTCAATATCCCTGATGCATTCTTCAGGATGGGATAGACAGAGATCTACCTGGTACATTGGTTTGTGATCTGCATCTTTCAAAAACTGTGATGGATGTATCTGAATGACACTGTCTGCAAAAGCACGCTGTGGATGAACAAAGATAAGATAATCAGATTCTCTCCTTTTTATCTCATCCTGTACTTGTTCTTTTTTATAGTTACGGGATGTTAAGTCCCGCCGGGATTTCCATAGATATTTGATTTCTGTATCAGGGTCAACAAAAATGGAATAATCAAGGAGTTGCCTCAGTTCTGGTAGTGAAAATGTGTGCAGTCCTTCAAGGATGAGAAAAGATGGTGGATAAAATGGTACAGGATCACTAAATGTTCCGGTTGCATGAATATAAACAGGTTTTTTTATCGGTTTGCCTTCTTTAAGCTTGTTAATATCCCGAATTAAACGGTCAAAATCATTTGCTTCATAAGAAAGCGGAGTAATACCTCGTTTTGCTCGTTCCTGCCTATCATATAGGTGATAATCATCTAAAGAGATAGTAGAAACCTGTTTACTACCAAAGATATCAACGAGAGCATTGGTGAATGTTGTTTTTCCTGATCCGCTATCTCCAGCGACTCCAACCGTAAAGATAGACAACGATGGCCCTAATGATTGATTCGATTGAAATGCGCACATGTAAAAAAAGGTTAGATTAATAGAATTTATGCTTTGTTTGTCCAGAGCCCATGGACATTGCAGTATGCCCGTGCCTTTACATCAGGTGAATCAAAACAAAAATGTGCTTCAGGCTTGTTTCCTGGTTTGAGTTTCTGTATCTTAACCGTATCCGGAGTAATAATACAAATAGCTTCAATGTAGTGGTTATCTTCCATTGGATGAGGTACTTCACCACATGAAACAAGTATTCCGTCTGGTTTCTTTGTAACAACCGGGACATGTTTCTCTTTTCCCATATCTGCAGTCTTCTCCTGCAAGAGGACCATAGGGGCGCCACAACAAACCAGTTGACCTTCTCCGCCATGGAATACAGTTATTATCTGTCCACAACGTTCACATTTATACATTTCTTCAACATGTGCCATAATATCACTCTTTAATCCGGGATCATCATGATGCGTAACAATTGGGATCCTGGGTCATATCCAATGGTTATGATATATTCTTTTATATTACTATTGGATTGATTCAATCTGGGAGAAAAAGCAGGAAGATATCATATAAAAATCGATTTTAAATGAGAATATCCGGGTTATTATGATGTTTTTCTGCTATTTGAATTGCCAATTCAGATAATGCATTTCGCGTTTTTTCATCTGGAACTCCCTGTACCAGTATTGGAGGTAACATTTCTGCTTTGATATGAGTAAGCATACTGGTAATTATCTCAACTGTTTTACCTCCCCATCCATATGATCCGATAATTACTGCATATCGTGTCTTAGGGCGAATTACATTCGCAAGATAGGTAGTTGTAACCATTGCAGGATGAGGGCCAAAAAGAACAGTCGGGGTTGCAAAGATAACTGTCGATGCATCGATTAGAGCTGAAGCAATAGTTCCTGAATCTGCTGTTGCAACATTGATAACCTTCACCCCCACATCATTCTCAATAAGACATCTCTCCAGGTACTGTGCCATCTGTCGCACACTCCCATGCATTGAGACGTATAACAAAACTGCTGTATTCGTTGTCTGATCAGCAGTCCATTTCTGATAGAGATCGAGAATGAATGATGCAGGGGCAATGAGTGGTCCATGACTGGGAGCTATTATAGTTATCCTTTTTTCTGATAGTCTCTGTAGATAATTCCTGATGCTTGTTCTAAATGGCATCATGATCTCAGCATAATAACGCCGTGCCAGGATCTCACCGGTTGCATAATCTGACAGGAAGAGATCACTTGTTGCATAATGTGAGCCAAAGAGATCACAAGAGAATAGCAGTTCCTCTTCTTTACAGTATGAAAGCATCGTCTCAGGCCAGTGAACCCATGGAGTTATCAAAAATTCCAGAGTTTTATCACCAAGTGAGATAATTTCACCGTCTGTTACCAGCTGACACCGTTCATAAGGTACACCCAGGTGTGTTTTAAGTAGTTCCCGACATTTTTCACTGCAGAGGACGGGTGTTGTAGGAAAGAGTTCGAGTAAGAGGGGAAGAGATCCTGAATGATCCTGCTCGGCATGATTGATAATGATATAATCCACTTTTGAAAGACCGAGCTCGACGAGATTTGTTACAAACTCTTCATCTTTTGTTGGATCGACCGTATCAATTATGGCAGTCTTTTCACTCCCCTTAATTACATACGCGTTGTAACTCGTACCTTGTGGCAGGGGAATTAATTCATCAAACAACTGTCGATCCCAGTCCTGAGCCCCGACTGAGTAGATTCCTTTTTTTATTTCACGCAACGTCATTTTTCCATACATCCGTTTCTCACCAGTTCAGATGACCAGTGAATGAAGAATAATTGGTAGTTGTATTATAAAACTATCTGTATTTTGAGGGATTCAGATCAAGGGTGTTCAACAAATCCTGAAGCAGTGAAGTTGGGGATATAAATATACAACAATCACTTCCTTTTAACAATTTGAAAGAGAATAGGATGCCTTTAGTATCGCAATCTATTATTTACCCGTAATCTGTACAATCTTTTCTGATTTTTAAAACTTGATATATCTCCTTTTAAATTAAATTTGACTTCCTAATTTCTATTAATAACCAAGAATAGAAACAATAGCAAAGATTTATTGTTATTGGAGAATTACTATCTTCATTGAATTCATTCTCAAAGATGGAAAAATAAGATTTCCAATTGAGTATTATAGTGCACTGTAAAACTTCTTGGAATAATCGAAGTGAAACTGACGGTTATTCCAAGGTGTGCAAGCTAATCGCACTACATAGATTAAGGTAAACTTCTAGAAAGAAGTTGCCATTAACTATATAATGATTTTGTCTATCAAGGTGTGATACATCCGAAATGCTCAAAAAATTTGAACGCTTTATAGGTAGATTCAGATTACAGACTGTTTTAACCGTTTCTCTTGTACTATTCATCGCATTAGCGATAGGAATAACGGGTTTTCTTTCGTTCCAAAATAGTCAATATGCTATAAATGACCTGTCCAGCCAGTTGGAAAATGAAATTTCAGATCGTATTGTAGAGCATCTTGATAATTATCTTGAAATACCGCATCTTATTAATCAACTCTGTCTGGACAGTATCAGGTTAGGTGAGATACATCTCTATGATAATGATAGCCTAAAACAACATTTTCAGGAATTATCATATCGATATGATTCAGTCAAGGCAATTTGCTATGGGAATGAACTCGAAGGAAATTATATCATCATTTCATCTGTGGGTGCACCGGGAATTGCCAATGGAACCGACCGATTTTTAGGTATTTCCCTGAAAGAAACGAATTTTACTTTTGAAGAATACAGGATTGACCACGAAGGCCAGATACTTGAGCAAACCCTCTCCATACCAAATTATGATCCCCGAACCCGTCCCTGGTACAAAGCTGCAGTTGAAGGGAAAGGATCTGTCTGGACACCCATTTACATGTGGCTCGATGGAATTGTAAGTGTGGATGCCGTTGTCCCGGTTTATTCGGATCAGGGAACGTTGGTGGGTGTTCTGGATACTGCCCTGACAATGACCGGAATTGGAGATTTCCTGCAGAATCTGGAAATATCAAAAAATGGACAGGCGTTCATCATTGAGAAATCAGGTCTGCTTGTTGCTTCATCTATATTCAGGGAACCATACGCAAAGGAAACAGATGAACTCGTTCGGCTTTCCGCTCTTGACTGCAATGATACCGTTATTTCTTCAACCACTCACTATTTGATACAACATGTTGCCCCTCATACAGATTTTTCTACCAGGCAGCAATATGATTTTGATATTGCAGGTGTTCGACAATTTGTTCAGGTTACACCATATAGGGACAGATATGGTCTAGATTGGCTAATTGTAGTAGTAATTCCGGAATCAGATTTTATGGTAAAAATCAATGCGAGCAATCAAACAACGGTGCTCCTGATTATTTTCACCATTATTGGAACAATTATAATCTGTATTCTGTTGGCCAGGTGGATAACAAAGCCAATTTTATCACTAAATAAATCAGCCAAGGCACTTGCCAATGGTGACTGGACAAACTGGGTAGAATTTGATCGCAGTGATGAATTAGGAGAACTTTCGCATTCATTCAAATTCATGGCTGATCAGTTAAAAACAGCTTTTTTGTCCTTAAAATCCAGTGAAGAACGATATTTAAGTCTTTTTGAGTCCTCCGCAGATGCCATTCTTCTCTTAGACGGGTTATTGTTGTTACATATTAATCGGGTCGGAGAAGAAATGTTTGGAATATCCGGACGAGAAGCAATAGGAAAAGATGTAAGAGTGGTATTGGGAAGGGATGGACTTAGCATTAGTGAGATGATAGAATCTTCCATATCTGCACAGGATAATGGCTATACAGATAATACGATATCCCGGATTTGTGGAGGTATAGAACATTTCATGAACATTCGCCTCACACAGGTTTCGGCAGAAGGGACAATTTATAATCTTGTTCTGATACGGGATATCACGGATCAACGTCAGGCTTATATTTTACTTGCAGAACAAGAAGCCCTTCGTGAATCATATGCTCATATACAGATTATTCTGCATCTTTTCCCTGATCCTACCTTTGTTATCGATAATGATGGTCATATTCTCTTTTGGAATCAGGCTCTTGAAAGAATGACCGGCGTCGTATCTGAAGAAATGATAGGAAAAGGAGATTATGCGTATTCTGAGGTATTATATGGTTCAAAGCGACCAATTCTCATTGATGTTGCCTTACATCCTGAAATCCCTTGTGAAGATTTGTATCCGTATCTTGAACATTCAGAGGATGTTCTTAATGCCAGTTTCTGGAAAAATGTATCTGGTGAGAGGAAATTTTTTTCTGTGATAGCTGCTCCATTTTATGATAAGAATGGACATATTAACGGAGCTATCGAGTCAATCCGGGATATTACTTCTCATAAGAGGGCTGAAGAAGCATTACGCATTGCAAATAAGAAATTAAACCTTCTTTCTACTATTACCCGGCATGATATCATAAATAAAGTAATGATATCAAAATTAAATGCAGATCTTCTTTTAGAATCTGATATGAATTCTGAGCAAAAGAATTTCATTACAACAATAAAACAATCGTTGACTGCAATCAAACATTTCATCGCCTTTACCGGAACCTATCAGGAACTCGGCCTTAATGTTCCCATCTGGCAGGATGTCAGGGATACGTTCAACCGTGCTGCTTTGGAAATAAAAACCAGTGATGTGGTCATACATAATGAAGTTTTTAACATTTCAATCCTGGCGGACCCCTTGTTTGAAAAGGTCTGTTACAATCTCATTGAAAATGCAATACGGCATGGTGTTCACTTAACGAGGATTGATATCACTGCATATGAGACGAATGAGGGGTTACGGATATCAGTTGAGGATGATGGTTTGGGGGTTTTTGATGATACAAAGGAGAAAATTTTTGAGCGAGGATATGGTAATAATACTGGATTAGGATTATTTTTGGCCCGTGAGATCCTTTTAATATCAGAGATTACCCTTACTGAAAGAGGTCAGTACGGGACTTCATGCAGGTTTGATATTGATGTCCCGAAAGGCAAATATAAAAGAGATAATGAATCTAAATAGGTTCTATTTTTATTTTTCATAAATGAAAATCAATTCTTTTGATACACCTGGTATGGTGTTTAAAAGTATTACGTAAGATTGAGTAGTCATACTACCAGCAACTTTTTGGTAAGGCACTATTTTTAACTTCATTCTGGAAAAAATTGTAACATTAAAAATGATAAGAACATGATCGGAGATACATTTGAGTGCATTTACAAGAACAATATTCAATTAGTGAATAATACTCATTATTCTTCTCTGACTTTAACCAGTTATCTTTTTTGTAGTCTGTCTATTGGATTTTTTACCGCCTTAAAAATTACAGGGCAACTTAACGTGTTAGAACAAGCCTTGATTCTATTGATTTCGTCGTAGTCTCTTTGTATTATAGACTTTTGTGAAAACAGACTCATTCTGAAAAATAAGTGATAACATACTATCATGTTCAGGCCGAAGCTAACCCCTGACATTCACATTGACAATGTTCCACAGCATTTTAAGAATTCCAACCCCAGAGGCATGCAGAGACTGTTTCAACCTCAATATAATTTCCGATTGAACTGATGTAATACAAGAAGGGAATGCTCGTTTGCAGAGTTCTAAAACCTGGGGTTCCCCCCTCTGTGTCCTCTGCGGTTAAATTATTCCAATTCTTAAACGAAAGTGATTCTAACATGACTATTTCATATCACTTGAAAAATCGACAGCGCCAAGGAGATGATATCAGGTAAAAGGAATACTCTGCCAGAATGTGCAAAGTATTCCTTTCAATGTACGTGCCATCGATACGACATTCTCAAAAGAATGAGGATCATACCGTCGCTCAAAAGCTGTATGAAATATGGAGGGTTCTTTCATATGGGAAGTATCCAGTCCTGCCATCGCTGCAAGAATGGCAAGGTTGGTGTATGGCAGCCCTCCCTCAACACTATATCCTCCTTCAAGAACAGCAACAAGTCTCCCGTCACAAAGACGTTCTGATAATTCACAAGTCTTTTGCATCAGGTTTGCATATCCGGTTGCCGTTACAGCAAGTGACGTGAGAGGATCCGTAAAATGAGTGTCCTGTCCTGCTGATATGGCAATACAGTCAGGTGAAAATTCACATACTATAGGATGAATAATCTCATCAAAGAAATAGTAATAACTCTCATTGGAGGTTCCGGCAGGGATTGGCATGTTTATTGTAAATCCAATTCCGGTTCCAGAACCTGTCTCATAGATACTCCCGGTTCCTGGATAAAAAGGATATTGATGAATTGAGATGAACAGAACAGATGGATCATCATAGAAGATCTCTTGTGTCCCGTTACCATGATGAGCATCCCAGTCTAAGATGACAATTCGTTTCATGCCACGGGCCTGTAGATGGCGAACCATAATTGCAATATTATTCAGGTAACAAAAACCAGCTCCATGCCCTTTTCCGGCATGATGTCCGGGAGGCCGGCATAATGCAAAAGCATTTTTCACCTGATTGTCAAGAACTGCATCTGCTGCTGCAATAGCTCCCCCTGCGGCAAGCCGTGCACTATTAAAAAGACCTTTTGGAATACTGGTATCAGCATCAATATAGCCCCCTTTCTCACTGCTCTGCTCTAAAAAAGAGATATATTGCAGGTCGTGAACAGCGAGAACTGCTGGTAAAGGTGCAGGGCAGGGGGTGATACGAACATATTCTTTTCTGTCGCAAATGCCCTCTTCCAGGAACTGATCCCGTGTATAACTCAGTCGTTCGCGTCGTTCAGGATGGGTGGGTGACTGCTCATGGAGCAGGTACTGATCATGATATACAATTCCTGTTGTCATGGTGCCTCTGAAGTTATACCCGGAGCTACCCGTATAATAAAATCGATGATGCGAGCATCAATCTGCCACCCCCTAACAACATCAAATGCATTGAACCGGTCAATAATCACGTCTTTTATATCAGAAGGAGGTGCCCCTTCTTTTTCTGCCCGGTGCCGCAATTCTTCGGTTGCCATGTGAATAAGCGTTTCATCATCAGTATTTTTTGGTATTGAATGACTCACTCCATTGTAGAGTACAATGCCACGTCCGGTATCTGCGTGGACATGCAGACTGATACTGATCCGTGAGACTGCTGCACCGACTGCATTTGCACAGGAAGCGTGTTCAGGAATGGTATACCGGCGATGGGAATAATGTGCGATAACCGGTAGAAGGAAAGGGGCAAGATATCCAGCTCCTACAAGAGGGCCTGGTTGTGTGGCATTGATAACCGAAACAATGCTTTTAGTGTATGTCTCAAGAGCGCGTCTTGCCTGTGCCAATGAAAGTCCGGTAGAGGTGAATACTCCTATTTCTGCGATCCCTGCCCTGTTTACTGCATCAGTAAGTGTCGGTTTCTTTCCGTCAAAAGCCCGTGCGTTTCCTTCCCGCCAGGGCATAAGATCTGACATGACCCTCGAATCACCTCCATATGGGACTGTTTCACACCAAACAGCATCTATACCGGTTTTCTGGTCATTCATTATGAGTTGTCTGATTGCTGGTTTTCCATCCACAAGAGGGATGATATCAGTTGTGGTCCCTCCAATATCAACAACAAGGCAGTTTTTCTGACGACTGAGGTAATATGAACCAAGAGCTGCTGTTGCAGGACTTGAGTGATATAATGCCATCGGATTTTTGTAGGCACGGGTTTTGGATACGAGGCCACCATCACCGGAGACGAAATAAAAAGAATCATGGAATGTTCTGATACGGCTGATTAACCGGGAAATCTTCTTTTTTAGTCCTGCATTTATCGTAGTTACCTCCATACGGGCAGGCATGTTGAGATACCCAAGGGTATGACTAACCGTGATGCCGGTGTCTGGATAATATCTCTGTGCAATCTTTCGTACATCTTCTTCCAGGCATGGATTTCTGACTGAAAACTTCCCGATTATGGCAATTGCATCAGCCATATGCTGCCTGATATAGGTGTCCACTTCATCGGGATTGATAGGGTCTAAAACCTCACCCCGGTGACCAATTGCACCACTCACTGCCCCGGTCCTGGCAAGACCCGGTCCTGGGATTGTAATGGTACAGATATCTGGTTTTGTACCTGTTAAAAAACGGTTCAATAATTCTGATGTGCTGACTGAAAGACGATATGCAGAACTGATATCAGAAAAGATGGTCACTAATGAAGTGGTGTTTGCAACCTTTTTTGCGATTATCTCGTCTCCGATAACAGCAATATCAGTATTTGTCCCTCCAATATCCACCCCGGTGAACACATCTTTTCTCATAATTGTCTGGTTCCTGTACCTATATCCAGTGGTGCCCACTCTTTGTTCCTGTCTCTTCCTCTTTTGAATCACCAGTCAGTAACTTTTTTGATACAGGTGACATCAGACATACATACAACTTTTGATGAAATAACGTTGTGCATCGCAGAAATCAGGAAACTCACTGGTCTCTGCAAAATCCCGTGTCTTTGATATTGTTTGTTGTAACCTACTATATATGGAAGAATATTCATGTTCTTTCCCGACATAGAAAAGATATAGCCCTGTAAAAATTGTGATATGTACATGCATTCCAGGACACTGCATTCTGACGATAAAAACATGATATTTCTGGTATGCGTATAGCAGATAGTCAGAGATACTAAGATGTTGTAATGGTATTATGGCTGAGCCAAAGGAGACGGTATCAAAAGAGACCCTGATAGGTCTCATCACCGGGCCAAAGCAGCTAAATGTTTGCCTGATGCAGATGAGAGAAGATCACCTCTGCATCACAATGAGAACTGATGAGAGTATTGTGATACCTTATGATACCATTCGTGACATCTCATGCACACAGGACAATGATATCCTCATCTCGTTTCATGCACCACAGATGATTATACAAAGAGAGAGCGATGCCATCTGGATTATGCTTCATGGTGTATGTACTGATGAGGTTGGATCCTATTGTTTCTCATCAGATCCAAAATGGACGAATGAATGGGAAAAATACCTGAAAAAAACTGTTTTCGAGTATCAAAATCATAGAAGATCTTCTGGTATATCAGATAAAGAGCCCCTTTTTATCGACCAGGCTGAATGTTTAAGGGTTGGTCTCATGCCGTTTGAAATAGTCAATTCAAGCCAGGAAGTGCTCTTTTCGGCAGGAAGCCATAAAAAAAATTTGGTAACTATATACTCCACAGACACACGATTACTAATCAGGCGAAGCAGTCATGATTTTATCAGTATTCCCTATTCTGTTATCATGGATATCTCTGTGTTAATTGCAGAGACCATCTACTTATTTTTTTGTTATCCGCAGAACCTGTCCTGTTTATCTGAACCAATTTCTGTAGTATCATTTTCACGAATTCCAGATTCTCACGAAGATTACTCTGCATTTCGATCCAGTCTCTGGCAACAGAACTGGGTAGTACGAATCAGGGAACTTACACAACGGGTTGCTATGAGAAAGGGGATACTGCATACCGGGGATCTGATATCTATTATTGATGAAGTCAGACACAGCCCGACTAAATATGAATTGTCAGTGTATGCACAGCATGGATGGGATCTGGTATGTCAGGCGACTCTGCGAAAGATTTCATCATGGCAGACGTATTTGTATCTCTTTGTCATTTATCTATCCCGTGAGTATGAATCCATGAAGATGCGTACTGAACTTGAGACAGAACCAAAAAGGCAGGAGGCATATCTTGGATCGCAGATGGCATATGCATCAATATTAACCTGTATTGCACATAAGACTTCAAATAGGTAATAAACCCGGATTATGTTTTGATACTGTCATTATAGCATCATACGTATCAGTCAAATCTGTGATACTCTTCCTTTCTCTCGCAAATTTTCTCTAAATGCCGAAATACTTGTAGTTCTTCTCTTTCATCATATGGCTCCATCTGAAAAAACAAGTGATACCATACAATTATGTTCAGGCAGGGTTGATTTGCATGATATTCTAATTTTCTTATTGAAAATGTTTCATATCACGTGAAAAATTGACAGAATCATAATCTGTCTTTTAGAGAGACTCAATAAAAACACTCTTCTCTTCTTTTGTCAGATATTTTATATGAATGATATACAGGAAGGGATACGGGCTGTTGCTTCATTGATGGTGATATCAGCCTGTACTGCACCAAAAGGAAAAGGTGCAGATTCGATAGTGACAGCAGTACTATATCGAGACGATCTTTTCCAACTTGCAGAAAAGATGAAAGAGATTGGAAATCGGGTTCTTATGCCTTTTTTTGAACGTGATGCTGGAAATATAGCAGTATCTGATGCCTGTGTTTTAATTGGATGCAGAGGAGGAGAAACACTGGGAATTAACTGTGGCGGTTGTGGATATAGTACCTGTGCACAAATGCATGAACAATATAAGATAAACGACAAAAATGGGTTGTTTAATGGTCCAAATTGTGTCATTAAGATGACAGATCTCGGTATAGCTATTGGTTCTGCAGTAAAAACGGCTCAGATACACAATGTTGATAACCGTGTGCTCTTTACAGCTGGTGTTGCAGCGAGAGAGCTGGGGTTGTTACATGCGTGTACAGTTGCATATGGTATTCCCCTGTCAGTAACCGGTAAGAATATCTTCTTTGACCGTCCTATCCAGTGATACACATATGGCAATTATGAAGATTCGCGGGGGAGACCTGGATCTTGTGGAGTATGAGTTTAACTCATTTTCTCCAGGAGAAGATATCAGGTGCATTGGCCTGAAGAAAAAATACCCTCTGAATATTTTATATACTCCGGTAAAAGTCCGTGCCCCGGGCAGAATTCATCTTACCGTTCTTGATATGAATAGATTCGCTCCTGATCATCCTGGTGGTGGTGGCATGGGATTTGCCATTAATATTTTCTGTGATGTCGAAGTTATCTGCACAAAGGCAGGTATTGATATTGATTATAACCGCCCTGCGATAATCAGACACTTTATTAGCGTATTCTCAGAAACAGTTGGATATACCGGTGGTTTCTCTGTTATTGCCCGTGATCATGATCATAAGCATGTAGGACTTGGTTCTACCAGCTGTATCCTCATCGCCCTGGCAAAAGCACTGAATCATGCAGTTGGAGATCCCTTAAGCGATGACGAGCTCCGAAAGCTTGTAGGTCATAATTATGTAGAGGAGACTGAAGACGGAAAAGTAGCTTTTGGATTTGAGACCGGGGTTGGACCTGCAGCGTGCATGTATGGAGGTATGGCAATCATGGGAGATATGCTGACCCTCATACATCATCACTCTTTTGGAGTTGGAAAACAGGTATATATCGTCATTCCTCCGTCATCTATCTCCTCTGCAGGAGAACAGGAATTTGATCTCCTGATGAATAAAGCACGAACACTCGATTACCGCGACCGTGAACAGAAAGCATACTGTATCATGATGGATTTTATACCTGCGCTGCAGACTGATGACCTGGTCTGTATGGGTGATATCATGTGGGAGATTGAATTCCGGGGGTCAAAACGGGCAGAGATAGAGCACCATTCGTTTGAGATATATCATTATATGAATCATCTCAGAAAGGCAGGACTTGAGTTTGTGGGAATGAGTTCTGTCGGACCATCGATTGTTATCATCACCGAAAAACCTGAACCTGAAGTTCGAGAGGTTGTAACAAATATAGGGCTGTCTATTGCAATTACCACATCAGTCAATAATATCGGAATGCAGATGGATTCACAATAACCCTGCTACAGTGCCCTGATTACTAAAAAAATATTAATTATCTCTCTTTCGTAACTATATCCATGAAACAAGATGATTATTGTGTTCTTATAAAGAATCCTATCTATTTTTCTCCATATATTGACAGATGTATAAAAATCGTAATCCCGATTCTTCTCATCACTGTATATATGGTCTATTGGTATCTCATCCTCCCTTATTCTGTTTTTCTGACAATAGGAGGACTCATGCTGGCATACTTAATCCCCCCTGCCGGAAAAGAGAGTATCATTCCTATAGGTATTGAATTAGGAATTCCCTGGTGGATAATTACCATATCAGTGGCATTTTTGGATGTGGTAACTGCTCTTTTTATTGTCTGGAATTTTGATCTTATCCAGAGGATACCTGTTGTTGGAAGAGTAATCAGTATCGTTGTCCATCAGGGATACGATTTTTTGCAGAAACACCGGTGGGTTGATAGATTATATATCATCGGTCTGGCACTTTTTGTTATGATTCCTCTTCAGGGAACCGGGGGCATAGGGGGAGCCATCATTGGAAATATGCTTGGAATGAATAAAAAGGAAATTATCTTATCTGTAGCTACCGGGGCCTTTATTGGTAGTTTTCTCATTGGCATTAGTATGCATACCCTCCATTCACGTGCCGGAAAAGACTTCTGGATGATAATCATTCTTATTGCTGCCATTATCTTCATCTCAATCATCGGATCTCTTATATATCGCTTTATTTGTGTTCGGAGAGCAAGCAAAACTATTCAATCCTGATTTTTTTCCAAATGGCATTTCATCTCCATCTCACCATTAGATATGCATACCATATATCAATGAATGATATTTGCAGGTAGGGTTATCGACACTGTCTATAATTCAGGCAATACAATAAGCAATGGCTTTTTACAATCTATATGAGGCTTTGTCTCAATAATAAGTGAGATAATTCTATCACATTCAGGCAGGATGTAATTACATGATATTCTGTCTTTCGTATTGACAATATTCCTTATCCCTTTGAGAATTCAAACCGCAGAGAACGTATGGGAACACAAAGGGCCAATAAAGAGATCGAACATTATCAGGTGATAATAGTGCCAGGTATAACGTTATGGAATAATCAAGGTAAAACCAAGATTATTTTAGATTATTTTAGGGCATGCACGCTGATAGCGCTATAGATTAAAGCAGATTTTTCAAACCGTAATTTCATCAGCTATGTAATATGATTATTTTATATCACCTGAAAAACTGACAGAACCAATTAGAATATAGAATGAATTATCGTAAGAGATTATCAGTTCAGGTTAGATGAAAATAGTACCCTCTGGATGTACGAACAATTATCATATTATTGTACAGTGTCTGTATATTGAGGATCCATGAAAAGAATGAACATACAAAAATCAGTGATTACTTCCTTAGATTTGCAGATATAAAAACCGAAACATTAACCGATAATGCATCGAAACATATACCCGTAACAATGATAAAATTAGGGAGATCCTTCGTATATGCATGAATTCAGCATTGCCAATGATATCTACCTTACTGCCAAACGTACAGCAGTGGAACATATGGCAACCTCTATAAAAACTGTTACTGTTGAGATAGGAGAACTCTCAATGATTAGCCCGGATCAGGTTGAGTTCCTGTTTTCGGTAATTATCGAGGATGATCCTCTCTTTTGTGGAACAACTCTGGATACAAAAGTTATCCCACCTGAGACTACCTGTTCCTGTGGGTATAAGGGCAATGAAATTTTTGTCTGCCCTGACTGTGGTTCGTTACCTGTTGTAATAAAAGGAAGAGAAATTGTAGTTTCTCATATTGAGATAGATACACAAGATGGAGAAGTAGCATGAAGATAAATATGATGCATGGAGCCGGTGGGGAAGTGGCAGGTGAATTCCTTGATCTGGTCAGTAAAATCACTCATAACAATGCAGGAGGCATCGGTCTTGAAGCTTTTGATGATGGGGCAGTAATCCCGATTGGTGATAAAAATATTGTTTTTACCACGGATTCACACATTGTCAGACCGATTTTTTTCCCGGGAGGAGACATTGGAAGAATCGCAGTCTCCGGGACTATCAATGATATTGCGATGATGGGTGGCAGACCGATTGCTCTCTCGTGTGGTATGGTCATTGAAGAGGGATTCTCATTTGATGACATCTCACTAATCATGAAGTCAATGGATGATACACTTGGTGAAGCAGGGGCAGCTCTTGTCACCGGTGATACCAAAGTAATGGAGAAGGGATCCCTGGATGGTATTATGATAAATACTGCCGGCATTGGTATTGCAGAAACTATTGTGAGAGATTCAGGGATGCAAATTGGAGACAGTATCATTGTATCAGGCACGATTGGAGATCACGGTCTTGCTATCCTCACCACAAGGGAAGGATTTGACCTTGGTGAACAGATACGGTCAGATGTAGCTCCACTGTCTGGAATGGTTTTACAGGCAATGGATGCAGGAACTGTTCATGCCATGAAAGACCCTACAAGAGGCGGATTTGCAAGTGCTATTAATGAGATGGCAAAAAAGGCAGGGGTTCGGGTGGATATCTATGAAGACCAGTTCCCGATTCGGGGAAGTGTACGGAGCGCCGCACAGGTACTTGGTATTGATCCTCTGGAAGTGGCAAATGAAGGCAAAGTAATTATGTCAGTTCCAAAGAAAGATGCTGAATCTGTCTTACAAGCGCTTCGTAAACATCCATATGGTGCTGATGCTGCCATTATTGGTGAGGTTGTTGCAGGATCCGGTGTTATCATGAAGACAACGGCTGGTGGTGAGCGGTTTATAGAGACGCCTCTCGGAGATCCGGTTCCAAGAGTGTGTTAGGGGAAACAGGGTATTTTGCCCTGATTTTGATTCCCTTTTTATCCATTGGATTTTTAAAATTTTTACTCAAACCTATTTTTAAACTTCATTTTTCCGCTATTGTAGCATTAAAAGATTACCCTGTTTGTGCTCTATGATTTTCGAATTTTGACACGTTCACAGAGAAAGAATCGGGAATATGGGTTTTGTTACAACATTTCACTCGATGAGAAATGGGTTATATACTTTTAATCAATTGGAAACTGAAAAAAAGGAATAAAAAAGACTCTTTGCAATTACTATCCTCTTTTTTTGCATTATTGTCTATGTGTAGATACGAATCCTATGAAGAGATTCTTTGGTAGGTAATACCGCAAACATAGTTGTATCTAATTACCTGTTTTGTCAGTGATTCTGAGAGGGACGTTTCCCATTGGATTCCGTTATAAGTGCCGGATACCGCCTGAAATTACCATTTATTCTTGTTCTTCTGTTTTTTTCCACTGATAACTACCAAAAAATCTGCAATTACAGGCAGGTTCTTATTTTCTGCATGATATAGCATTTATCATGAAACCTCGATTGCATGTTAGTCCGGAACATAGACCGGCAGG